>SDBT01001027.1_pt1 | contig 47473 bp, 71 predicted proteins | sample 2277101 | NCBI WGS metagenome assembly SDBT01 (sample SAMN10404973, study PRJNA504765) | marine sediment metagenome | isolation source: marine sediment core GS10_PC15, 103 cmbsf | place: Arctic Ocean: Southern Knipovich Ridge | collected 2010 | reverse complement strand
TGTAATGTAGCTACCCTACCATTGGGTAAGTGTTGATACTCTACCCCTCCCTCGGGTAAGTGTTGATACTCCATAGTTATATTGGGTAAGTGTAATGTAGCTACCCTACCATTGGGTAAGTGTAATTACCCTCCCCTTGCAATGAACAAACCAACAACCAATCCCATGGCTAAAATAGCGCTGCAAATACCCACGTCCCTGTTCCTTTCCGTATACAATCTATCGGGCAAAAAAAGCACCATACCAGAAACAACAAGACACCCCGCAGCCACGACCAAAACCAAAACATCAGACATCGTCTCACCCTCCCAATTCAATTACCTTACCCATCCGAAAATCTTCTATGTGGGTCACAATGACGAATTGCATCCCCATATCCTCAGCCAACCGCTCTATCATCCTCCGCACCTTTTGCCGATAAACCTTTGCCACAAAACGGCCCGGCTCGTCCAGCAAGACCAACCGACGCACCGGCGGACGCATGAGCATGATGCAGCCCAACCGCAACCCCAACGCCGCCACGTCTATCACCCCACCACCGACCTGCGACAACGGATCGTCGAACTCCTTACCGTCCCGAACGAAGGTCAACCGAGCCTCCGTCTTTCCCCGCTTGCGGTCGAATCGAATCACAAACTCATAGGGGTCATCGAACACGGCGTTCAAGCAACGAGTCACCACGTCTGCCAATCGCTTGTGTATGCTCTGCTGTATGCCTTGAATCATCCTTTGCAAAATCTGTTGGGCTTCCGTAACGTCGAACAATTCCAATTCCAACTGATCCCTTTCGGCGGTTTCCTTGTTTACCGAATCGGATGCTCTTTGATGATCGACCCGAAGCCGGTCAACGTGGCGGCGGTATTGTATGAGTGGTTTCATTTCAATGTGGCAGACTATCTTTCCATTGTTGCATTACTTTTTTTGCAATGACACTAGCATCCACATCCACTGGATATATTTTGGTAAAAGAATTACCACACCAATTGCAAACCGGATCACCATCGGCCAGTTCCCATCCTTTTTTGGTCCTAGATAATACAAACGGACAAAAATCTACCCATACATCATCATCCTCTATTGTATTCCAAATAGTTTTATTCTCAATAGGCACCTTCTTATCGCGTACCCATACGTGTGTAAATCTAGGAGGCAACAACTTCAGAACCGCCTTTGTCATTTGTTTTAATGTTCTTTTTCGTGCCATTGTTCCTTCTCCTATTACCCTCCCAATTTCTCTCCCCACTCCTCATCAAACCGTTCCATCGCCTTGTCGAACTTGGACCGCTTTCGTTTGCAATCCTTCTCTGTTTTAGACAACAGAATCTTGCCCGCTTCCAATGTCTTGCATCCATATTGTTTTTGCAACTTCACCATTGCTTGCTCCAACGCTCCCTCCGCCCGGTCGTGTTCGCGGCGAAGCCTATCCACCTTGGCCTTCAATTCCTTGAACCGTTCGATGCTAGCCATGATATTTTATCCCTTCTCAAACAACACACAACCGAAGGACACCTCAGTCATGAGCCATGCCATATATTGGTCGAAATCTTGGGCGTACATCAACGTAGTCTTATTTTTAATTTTCTCCCCGCCCGCACCCCCGGACAATACGCATTTTCCCCAACCTTCATCATAAGGAAACGGACGACGTTTGGGATCATAACCATCCTTATCGCTATCCCAATACTTGCAATTTCCACAATTACTCATGATTGGTTTCCTCCAGTGCTTCCAACATTACCTTGCCAACGCCGTCCGTTGTCTTCCCATCAGATACGTAACAGCAAACCATGTCGGTGAACCCCACCCGCTCCGCATCCAAGCCACCCAACCCGTCGATAAACTCTGATAGCCCTCGCTCGTTCACCTCACCTAACGGCAACTCCTCATCATCCTCCAACCACTTGTCCTCGGACACGTCCAGAAAATGTCGCTCGACTTTCCCGTCGTCATACAACAATCCCACCGCCGGCTTGTATTCCCGCTCGTCCCGCTTTCGCCGTATCAAGCACCCACAATTGTAAATCGTACAATCTCCCGCCTTGGCGGTGAATCCATGGTGGTTGTCACCAAACACCGCCACGTCGTATCCTTTCAACCGTTCAGTATATCCAGATAAATGAGAACCATCAGACGCCCCCGTGTATCGGTTTCCCTTCGTCCAAATATAGGAATGGACAACGACAACTTTCAACCCCCGCCACCCTTTTTCTGGAGGTATTATCTGCTCACCAAACGGAAACCGCCACAAGCAAAAATGAACATTATCATAGGAATGTATTATCTTTGTATCTATTAACGTCTGATAAGCCGACTTCTCCAAGTCTTCCAAATTATGTAATGGCAATTCATGCTGTCCCGGTACGGCAGTCAATACAGGCAAATGCCGAGTTGCCCAATTTATGAGGGCAGGACTAGGATTGTACTTGTCGAATATATCGCCGGCGACAATCACCGGGCAATCATGTTTCTCTTGCAACTCACACAACTGTTGCAACGGGCGGGCTTGAGCCTCCAGCCAGTTTATTTCTGCCGACCTTGCTACGGGAGGATTCCAACTGAGGTGAAAATCTGCACAAAACAAGGCAATGATTTTGCTCATAATAAACTCACAAACCAATAGTCCGAAAATCCCGATCTATTTCCTTCCAGCAACGCCAACAATAGTATTCTGGTCCATACCACGAAGCGGCTCCAGAAGGCCATTCAGGACTTTCCATTCGTACCCAACCACGAAAATTACACTCATCACAATACCTAAATCTCCATCTTCCATTAACGAACTGAACTATTACAGAAACAAAACTCACAACAAACCCCCCTCTATTTTGTTGCCGCACAACGGACAGGTACCCCCCATTTCCTTTTTCATTCTCTCCTCGGTCTCTGTCAATTCAATTTGAGTACATACCACATTGTTTCGCAAGTTACCAATCTCAGCCACCAGTGCCCGCAACAAATTCCACCCAGGTTCAGCCGACTCCACCTCATCCACCAGCTTCTCCAACCCCGACAAGTCCGGCACTTCTACTATATTGTCCTTTGCTTCCTCTACATCCTCTATCACCGATTCCAACTCCAGCAAACCACTCTCATCCGTGATGCAACTTTCCTCCAATGCCTCCAGCTTCTCTATTACCTTTTCCACCTCGGGAACATAGGACAGCCCCTCCAACTCTCCCTGGGCCTCCGTGAGACGTTTCGCCACCACCCCCTGTTCCGCACCAACCGACCGTACGCGAGCCGCCACACGGGCAACCACGGCGTCCATGACGTCCAGATCGACCACCTGGTTCAGTTGCCTGGCAACTTCGGGCGGGGAAAGAGAGAACCAAAAAGAGGGATCGTGCTGTCCCTGCACGTTGGCATCGGACAGATTCAACAGGTTTTCGACTTGCTCCGGTACGTTGTTTCCGAACGCCTCGAACCGTTGCTTGTCCAGTTCGTAGGAGTTTATCCCCTTGCCCCGTCTGCGTCGGATCGTCCGACCGTCCACCAACAACTTCACGGTGGACCGCTCTGCTCCCTCTCTGACGCAGGCATCACCGAGAGGTCGGTTGAAGGCCACCCAGCGAATCGCACGCAACACGGCGGACTTGCCCACGTCTGATGGGCCTATCAGACAGGTCACTTTGGGATCGAAAGCGATTCCCAAGAACTCGTGACATTGAAAATCTTTCGCAAACATTCGTTCTAACATTTATTTTCTACCTTATATTCATCAGGCATTCCTTTCATCCACAAACGAGCCTGATGTATACTAACATTCCTATTGTAACCATTCAATGTTATAGCGAACGCCCGATTATTACCACACCTCTTGCACTTCTGCACAACTACCGTTTGCTCTTCTGAAAAATCATATTTTAATAACCTCGTTCCTTGTACAGTAATTGGAAACCTAGCTGTTGTTTTCCAATCATGCCTACCAAAAAAGCACAACCACTTCATGTTATTTCCCTTTCAATTGTTCTCTTGCATCGTCAAATATATTCTCATTGCCAATTTCGGTAGGTCATCCAATCGGCAGCAAACCACCCACGGCCTCCGGTTACGGCGATGAGCGACCACCGGAATATCTTCCACGTCAAAAACATCGGCAGCGGCCTGTTCCATCGCCTTGTAGAGCGACAGGTTTTCCGTTCGCTTCACCTCCCAATGCACCCCCGGAATATCGGCCATCACGTCGGGCGTTCCCGGCCCCCCGTGATACTGCCTGCCGCGATGGGCCTCGACGCCAAACAGACGTATCAGTTCCTTCGACAGTTCCCGCTCACCTCTGGCCCCCTTGTTCCGCGACATTCTACCCATCACCTGACCCTCCTATAACGATGGTGGACCATATTTGCCCATCATAGCCATATAGCTATCCTTAAACATCACCATCTGGCTTTTGGTTCCGTTTACACGAAACCGTATGTATTCCCGAAACCAACCCTTTTCGGATTCAATTTCACAGTTTACACCTGCTACCCAGGCAAGATTTTTGATACGAGAAGGCAAGCCAGACCAACGCGGTGCTTCTGCTATTGATTCTCCATAACACAACTCCTCATCTTTGGCCTTCATCTTCTTGCCCTCCTATAAACCAACGAAACCATTCCGAATCGTGACATCACCTTATCCCATGCCCGCTCATCGAATTGGTCCTTCCTCAACTTGCACTTCGGCGTGCCGGCAAACGGCAACCGCACCAACTCCAAGTTCCGATTGTAGGTATCGTTCCCCTCTATTATAGCACCGAACGCAACTTCACTGTCCTTCATTCCACCAGACAGAAACTTGGTTGCCTTGTGCAGTCCGACCCCCTTGATCCCCTTCACGTTGTCAGACGTGCATCCGGCCAAAGCCTTGACATCGGCCCAAAGAAACGGATCAATTCCCCACATATCACGAAACAGCTTGGCCGTGAACAATACTTTCAACGTCGGACTGTAGATCACCACCCGACCATCGACAAGCAACTGCCATAGATCGTTGTCGGTGCTGATGATTATGGCAATGTGTTTCTTCGGCATCTCGATGCACACCGAGGCAATCAAATCGTCCGCCTCATATCCATCGCGGTGGAACACGTTGCGGAAACCAATCTCAGACAACAACTCATCACGCATCAACTTCAGTTGCGAATACAATCCTTGACGGGCCTCTGCCTCTTCCGGCGTGGATTCCTTTTTCCTTCCTTCCTTGTACTCAGGATAGATTTTCTTTCGCTCCAGTCGCCGACCGTCAAAGCAAAACGTTGTGGTTGTGGGCGAAAAACGCTCACACAACATTTTGACCTCTCGAAAGACGCCAAACAATACGCCCGTGGTCTCGCCCTCATAATCAAGTTGACCCACCGTGTGCAAAGCACGATAGGCCAAACAACTCACGTCGATGAGTAGGTGGGTGTGGTTCATCAATCACGTTCCATTAAAAACAATTTGTGGACCCTCTTCACCACACATATTGTTACATGTGACTACTTCCTTACCCAACAAACCTCCGAACGGCAACAGTGCCGCAAGCGATAGAAAATTACGGCGTTTCATCTTGGTTCTCCTGTTATACTAGGCTTCTACTAATTCCAACGATTCCAATTCCATCCCGACCAACAAATCCCGCAGCGTCACAAAGCCTTCCATCACTTCCACGTCAGTCAAGTCCATTGCATTGCTACGAATAACGGAAATGACCGTATCCACAGCGGCCAAGGCCGTCCTATTGCTACAAGGCCCCTGGGAAGACAACGCTTCAATAACATTAGACGATGAAGCAACACTGCAAAATGGGGATTTGAGAAAACCCACATTTCCACCATTCACTTTTCGGTTTCCCCGCCCCGGCGGAATCCTCTTGGCCGCCTTAGCACTCAACAATCGCGTCCGTTCCACTTTGATTTTCTCAAGACTTTCAACTTGCATGTGAAGCAATCCGGCAACCTTTTTGATTCCCCATCCTTCGGACTCCAAGCGAACCGCCACCCAAGCCTTGTCCGAAACCTCAAGATTCCGATGACCACAAACATTCAACTCCACCGAACGGGCCAACCACTTCGACTGCGGCAACCTTTCCACTTCGGCGTAAATGCAATCGTGCTTCGCGGCAGAGAACGCCTCAAGCCGATGCAAACCATCTATCAACATGTACCGCCTGCCACCGGGCTTTTGCACCACCACCACTGGCGGAAAAGCCACATCGGGATTTTGCTTGGGATCGGCCTTGCAGGGATTGGCCAGCAAAGCGTCCTTGTAAACATTCACCGTAAACCAATCCGACTTGCCCGTGACCCGTGGGTAATACTGCGGATCGTAGTCAATCGCGTCCACTTTCAACTTCAGCATCACGAATCCCCTTCGTAGAAAAACATTACATGACAGTACACCACAGCACACAACAACACATCATGTTCCTTTCACCTCAAACTTCTCCAAGGTGAATTTTCCATGCGGTCCGGCGAGGTCCGGGCGGTCGGCCCCGATCCCCACCACCTTGCCAGCGTACTCGATGATCTCCCGCAATTGTTCGGGACGCCACATCTCGTCATCCATCCAAATGACGAACGACACCACCCATTCCCTCAACAGCGGCCGCCCGATCTCCACCATTGCGCCGGTCCTGGGTGGGATTCGCACCGAAGCCAGATAGACATAAAACTTATCCGTACCCAACGGTATGCGATCCGGCTCAATCGAAATAGTCGATCCCACTATCTTCGATAGCGTCTTCCTACCCTGCCACTTGAACGACGCAGCAGCAATACAAAAAGCACGATGGAACATAATGCCCGGAATACAAAGCTGTTTCTTCTTTCCGACCATAACCCAATGGGCGCGCTGGACCGCTTCCTCTTCCTGTGGAGGATAGTTTCCCTTTTTCTTTGACGATTTCTCGTCAATTTTCCGCTGAAACATCACCCCTGGCAGAACTCCCTTGACAGTAACCTCGATCTTCCTTAACGATTGCTTGACAGTAGACATTACACATTCTCCTTTTAGAAAAAACAAAACATTACATTACAGAACAAAACAGCACACCACATGACACTACAGCACAAGACATGACAAAACAGCACAAAAATCTTATTCGTACCCCCGTTCAATACCTAAGTCTCACATCCCCGTCTCTTTTCAATCACCAATTGCAATTCCGTTTTTATCTCCGCTACCTGCTCCTGAAAACGGGTCACACGACGACGGGATTCATTCACCCAAAAATCCAAAGCACATTCCAACACATCAACCGGATCAGCACGTTCCACTTGAAAGTTTTGTTTCACATGAAAATCATGCAAATAATCACTTGCCTTTACAACCAACTTAGACAGACGCCTAAGAGTCTCGGGATCAAACTGAAAATCGCTCATGACATTCTCCCGTAAAAGGTTTCTATTCATATTTCCGCCTACGCTTAACCTCGCACGCACGTTCAATATCCATCCAAACCTTCCCAACCAGATCGCACAAGTCATCAACCATATCATCCTCCTCTATCTTCTGAATCAAAGCCTCCTGCCTCAACTTGACCGACGGCCCCAACCCAGTAACCGTTATGACGTTTCCCGACCGCTTCCAGATTCCTTCCTCGACAAGATATTCCACCATCGAGCCTACATCATCCAGACCTGCAGAATGATATATGGGAATCGTCACAGACCGATCACGTCCGGTGATTCGATTCTTCTTCACTTGCACCTTGCTGAGTATTCCCAACTCCCTCTTCTTTCCTCTGTACGTTCGATACAGTTTCTTCCTGACCGAAGCCCACAATTGCAACGTCGCATAGAACTTTAGTGCGTGTCCACCGCTGTAGGTTTTCTTCTCAAACAAACCGAAGCTATCCCGCGTCTGGTTTATCACGATCAAGATGCTGCCAGTACGAGCCAACTCCCCGATCGCGCGGCGGATGTTTGCACTGTGAACCTTGGCCTTGTTGTCTCCGTATGTTCCTGTCGTTTCTTTTCCTTTGTATCGGGCCTTCTTTCGCTCTGAAAACTTGTCTCCCTCCGCTTCACTGCTGAGTGCATCCTGAGAATCCAAAACATAAATGAATGGCTTTCCTTCCTTGAAAGCGTCGTCAAGATGGAAGTAGAAATCCTCCACCATTGCACTATAGATAGGACCGCCTTCCCCATCCCAACCCGGCGGCTCTACACGCTCGGCCACGGCCTGACCAAAGAACTTGCAAAAATCCATCAAGGCTCCATGCTCCGTCGCATCGTAAATAAAACGATAACTATCGAATCGTTTATCTATCGACGCTTCGGCAAGACAAGTAAGTGCCACGAAGGTCTTGCCACTAACGGAATCACCTACGAAGAATATGTAAGAGCCCATCGGGAACCCACCACAAGTCCGGCCCGAGCAAGCTAGGTTTAGCGTAGTGCTTCCAGTTGAAAGCAACCTATCATCGGTAACGGACAAATCATTGGACTTCTTTTTTCGCAACGCGGCCTTGATCTTATTTGTATTCATCTCTCCACTTCGGGAAAAATTGTTTCGCCGTCCCACGGACAATCTGGACACTCCTTTGCGTGAAGAGTAAGGATTTCGTCATTACAAATACGCATAGCTTTGTCATAAGCACACCAAGCTTCGTCGTAAGCACCCCCGACTTCGTTGCAATCACCTCCGACTTCGCCACAAGCATGTCTGACTTCATCGTAAGCACACACAGCTACAACCATCCATATTGGCAATTCACCCTTCACTAGTCGAAACAACCGCAACCGCAACTCATGCTCATGCTCTGGCTTACACTCCAAAATATGTTCTATGCGTTCGTCATAATCGCGGCAGTATTCCAACAAACAATCGTGGTGCACATGCCAGTGGTATCCAGCCTTTTGTTTGTCCATTCCATTTTCCTTGATCTTGTCGGTCGGCTTCATTCGTTTGCCTTATAAAATATCGTTTCGCCATCCCACGGACAATCTGGACACTCCTTTGCGTGAAGAGTAAGGATTTCGTCATTACAAATACGCACAGCTTCGTCGTAAGCAGCCCCGGCTTCGTCGTAAGCAGCCCCGGCTTCGTCGTAAGCAGCCCCGGCTTCATCATAAGCAGCCCCGGCTTTGCCATAAGCAGCCCCGGCTTTGCCATAAGCAGCCCTGGCTTTGCCATAAGCAGCCCTGGCTTTGCCATAAGCAGCCCCGGCTTCAATCACCCGTGCTGGCAATTCACCCTTTATCGGCCGAAACAACCGCAACCGCAACCTACGCTCATGTTCCGGTTTGTCCTTCAAAATATATCTTAGGCGTTTATCATAATCGTAGCAGTATTCTAATAGACAATCGTGGTGAACGTGCCAATAAAAACCCGATTTCTTTTCACCCATTCTCCAATTCTCCTAATAAAAAGGTCCGGCAGGCAGGTGCAAACTCAAAGCAACCCGTTCTCTCACCTACCGGACCTCCCTTCTTGTTTACAAACTAATCATCGTCATCCTCAGGCCAGTCATCGTCATCGTCATCCAAATCATCATCGTCATCATCCGATTCAACGGCCTTCTTTTTCCCTTTCTCCTTTGGAAGATCATCAAAGTCGTCATCCCATTCGTCGTCATCATCTTCAACTGGCGGTTTCTTTTTCTTTGGCTCGGCATCCGACAGATCGTCATTATCCAACGTATCCTTATCGACTGGCAGTGACTTCTTTCGTTTCGGAGCAGGCTTCTCTTCCGGCTCGTCATCCTCCACCCCGCTACCATCTTCCTCTTGATGAAAGATAGCCTTCAACTGATCATAAGAAGTTTCCTTGAGAATATCATCGAGACAGATATCGTGGTCTATATCCATCACTTCTCTTGGCAGGCCATTCGACCTCGGCTTGAAGTCGATGCTGTAGGCTTTCAAGAAATTAAAACCACCACCATCCTCTTCCGAGAAACCAATCTTCAACATACTGCCACTGTCGGGATCGTCGAAATCAGTGATGTGCGGCTCGTCCTCTTCGGCATCCTTTCGCCGCTTGTCCAACAACGCACCAAAAACAAAATAACTAACTTCCCACAATTGGATTTTCTTTTCTGGTTCCTTGCGATCATAAATCAGGAACAACTGCCTTTCCCTTGGCTTGAGGTCTTTCAGCAACTTATCGTCGGCGTCGGGATCGTTGGACAGCTTGGCCCTGTATTCGCAAATCGGACAAGGCTTCCCAAACGTTTTTAACAAGCAAACGTAACTCTCATTGTTTGGGCCTATGCCACGGTGAATGAAAAACGTCCGCTCATAATACAACTCACCCGATTCAGCATAAGGGTTTCCCTTGCCCGCAACAAAAGGCACTATGTCAATTCGATAGTTGCCTTCCTTGGGCTGAAAGATATCAACACCATCAGGAATCGCCAACGTGGTCCATTCCCCACCAGCACGATGTTGGGCGTCCCGCTTTTTGGAACCCGCTCGACGTGCTTCTCTACTCTTTCTTTTCGTGACCATTCTCATTTTCTCCCTTGTGAAACCACTCATCAAAAAACTGACGGCCCCGCAGCACGGCCACGGTGGCCACCTTGAAAAAAACGTAAACAAAAAACGGGAACAATGCCAAAAGCACAGCCACCGCCATCAACAACAAAAACCAATACCACATATCATTCGCCACCTTTCCGCCCTCTACGTCTTATGCTTCTCTTACTGACCATATCCATCCGATCCCTTTCACATTCTGGAACCTTCGGCTTGCTAAAATAGTTGGCAAGTTGCAATTGTATCAAACCCTCTATAGACTTTTTCTTCTGGTCCAAAGCCGACACAGCAGTTCCCAATATATTAACGTTGTCTTTTGCCTGCAACATTTTCTCTTGGACTTTCGCATGCTTTACCTGAACAACTATCGTAGAACGCAAAGACGATTCCGTTATCTTCGCCAAACCAAAACTCACGGGATCACTACGAATCGCCAAGTCTAATTCAGCATCGACCAATTCCAACACGGCCTTTTCCCGATCCAATTCATGGCGGGCGTTGTCCAGTTCCGCCGCGTAGTGAAAATACAATCGTGGCTGTTCCACGCATTCATCATCCAATCTGTGACGATCTATCTGCAAACTCAATTCGATTTCTTTGTTTGGTTTCATTTACTTTTTCCTTTGTTCTGATTTCTTTATGTCTCGTTCAACAGCGGCTAGTATTTTCTTTGCACCACGCAACGCCTTAACAGGTCCCCCATAATTCCCATAAAACTCTTCCACATCATGATAAGCGACACCATGCCCATTACAACAAAGCCCTTTACCGTTAAGACAACAATCACTACATCCAACAGAACACACACAATCTTATTATACCCAGAAAAATCTACTTCCCCACAACCTCATAAACAGCGGCCACCAAACCAGCCTTCCCTGAATCATAAAAGTTGTCCCGCATCACATCAACAATGTCGAAAGCCCTGCCAGCATTTTCTCCTCCGCTTAAAAGTACTTTGGTAAAATACGCAAGCAACATACGCCGGATTCCTTCTGCCTGCCCCTCCAATCCCTCTATATCATTCAACAACTTGGAAACCTCCAACCACTGCACCCTCGGCTTCATCAACAACCGAGCCAGTTCTATTGCCTCCTGTCGCGACTCCGTGGCAGCTATAGCAGCTAGTCGGACCTCTTCCCCCTCGATACCGGCCACTTGATCCAACAGCACCAACGCCTTGCGTGGGCTGCCCTCGGCAACCTCCACGATCTTATCCTCTACATCCTCAGTCAATTCGATTCCCTCTTTTCCACAAACACTAGATAACAACCCTACCATCACATCGTCACGCAACGGCTTCAATTCAAGGATTGAACAGCGGTTGCGTATCGTAGCTTTCAATTTGTTTGGTTCGGTGGTTGCCAATATGAACCAAACATGCGGCGGGGTATCTTCCAGCAACTTGAGCATCGCCTCTTGAGCATCAGCAGACAATTTGTGGCATTCATCCACAAGCCACACTCGACTGTCGCCACCACTCAACGGCGACATCATAACGCGGGAGCGTATGTCACGCACCATATCGATCCCGCGAAAGTCGGCGGTGTTCAGTTCACAGAAGTCTCCCTTGCTGCACCTGAGTATCCGACGAATTATGCGGGCCAGGGTTGTTTTGCCACATCCGCTTTGCCCGGTCAGCAACAAAGCATGGGGAATTCGTTCGGGTTTGCCCCACCCTTTGATGGTTTTGATGATGTTGTCTTGCCCGATCAATTCATCTAGTTTTTTCGGTCGGTGCTGTTTGTACAATTCCATCACATTTCCTTTATCGTGTTTGTATCTCCCAAATCAAAACCCCTGACTTTGTTGGTGTGTGTTTTCTTTTGCTTGCCTTCCAACGGTTGCCTAATTCTACGGCGGGCCAACTCTATGTATTCGGCATTCAACTCGATCCCAATTGCGTCCCGCCCCTTCCATACCGCGACCTGCAAGGTGGTTCCACTCCCCATAAATGGATCGAGGACGGTGCAAGGAACAGGATCGTCCGCCTTGCACTCGCAGCCGGGCCGCCAGCCGGTGGTCTTTGTGTCTACGCCCGCCACGCTGTTGCCGCATGAGTTGATGCCCCCGCCAGCTTCGTGCCGAGAGGTCCGGTCGTTGGGCCGTTTCCGTTTAAGTTGTGTTTTTTTCACCACCCTCACCCACGGCTTGCCGCATTGAGGGCAACAGCCACGCTCCGACGCGCCGGCTGCAATGCACGGCTCGACCAGGGCCGTAGGAAATGTGGCAAAGTGGGCCTCGGGGAAACTTTGCGTTGCTATCGTCCAGACGGAGCGGCGGTTACGGGTAGGATATGTTTTGCCCTCAGGAATGTTATGAAAGCCTCGCGTTTGTGCATGTTGTGGATCGACTTTATGTATCTGCTGAGTATTGCGTTTTCCCCATCCTCGGTGACTCTCTGGGTCAATACTCTGCTCCTTTATCGCATCCGCATCGTAAAAATATCTCGGTTTCTTCGTCAGCAGGAACAGGTATTCATGGGCCTTCGTCGGTCTGTCTGTGCAGCTTTCGGGCATGGGGTTTTTTTTGAACCAAATGATGTCGCTCCGTAACGTCCAGCCGTCCTGCTGCAAAGCGAAGGCCACTCGCCACGGGATTCCGCAGAGGTCTTTGGGTTTGAGATTGCCAACAACCGTATTGCGTTTTGTCTGTACGCTCTGACTTAACGTGTCTCGATATTTCCCCGATGCGTCGTTGACACCGTGTAGCGTACTGGCACCACTTACCCCTTTTGTCGTGTTGCCGGGTGGAGACGATGCGTAGCTATCTCCCAGATTACACCAAACGCTGCCATCATCCCGCAGCACTCTTTTCACTTCGCGGAACACGGCCACCATGCGGCACACATAACATTTGCCACACCCTGCCGACTTAAAGAAGTGTCGCAGGTGAACAGGAATATCGACTTGGCGGAACATCATTGGCGGAGTATAATAACAAGGAAAGGAAACAGACCATGAGTAAAAAACTCGCTCCTGCGGAACGAATGAGACGGAAAAAAGCCAGGGACAGAGCGTATTACCTCAAACATTATGATGCCATCAGAAAGAGGTTGCGAAGCCACGGCGAAACATGGCGTAAAGAAAATCCAAACAAATCCAGGGCGATTAACAAGCGGTTTCGTGATAAGCGTAGGCGAGAAGTCCTTTCTGCCTATGGAGGAAAATGCACTTGCTGCGGAATTGACGATTGGCGGTTTTTGAGTATTGACCATATCAACAACGACGGGGCGACACACCGCAAAGACAAGAGGTTTCGCGGTCCTAACATTTATGCGTGGTTGAAATCGCATGACTATCCTAAAGACAGATTCCAAGTGCTTTGTTACAACTGCAACCAGGCAAAAGCACATTTTGGCGGTATCTGCCCTCATAAACTTCCCCCCAATGCCGTGAGCGCCAACACCACCTCTTGATGTTCCGCCTCGGTTAGATCGTCACGTAAGACAACGAGATCGCGTAAGCCACAATCCGGTGTCGGTTCGCTTCCCAACTCCAATTCCTTCGACGGGTGCCCTTCCGGCAAGTATCGACGCAATCCCCAATACGGCGGGCTGGTCACGACACAATGCACGCTCTCTGTCTTCAGCGTCGGCAGCACATCCATCACGTCGCCTTCGATAATCCGATACCTTCCATGCTTCACAGTTCAACCCCCACCTTCTCATGCCAATTCGTCTCCGCAACCTCGACCCCTATACTGAGCGGCACGATTATCCACTTCCACTCACGCCGAATGTCCTCGGTCATTATGCGCTTCGCCATCGCCAAATAATCGTCCAATTCACTTCGATGCACGTCGGCCACAATCGAGTCATGTATCTGCCCCACCACCACTGACCTCATTTTTTTCTTTTGCATCCACCGAACCAACTTAATCAGGCTCCACAAAAGACAATGAAAAGCCGAACCCTGAACCGGATAATTGATAACATCGTTTCGCCCATACACACCATCAACGTGAAAGCCCGTCAGCATATCGAACCATCCCCGCTTCTGATACTTCCGAAACCAATCCAGCTTCCATTGTGCATATATCCTAAACCGATGGCCCCAAAAATCCTGCTCAACTTGTTGTATGTGTTTCTCAAACGTCCCATCTTTCGGCTTCTCCGTAGGCTGGCAATATCCCAATTCCGATATACCCTTTTCCGCCAGATGCTTCCGCAACGGAACACCATCGGCCGTCGTCAATCCCCCGCTGGCAATGGCGTCCCATAGGTTCGGGGCACATTGAACATAGTACGATCCATAGAATTCAGGAAACACAAACTGATTCTTCGCATAGAATCTCACGTCTTTCGTCACCTGTTCTTTCGACAGCATATAACATTCAGCCGCCATGTCGCGGTGCATATCCTTCGCCGGGTCGCAAATATATTCCATCAGCACCGGATCGCGGTTGTAGCAGGCAGATACCCTAACCTCTAACGCACCGTAGTCTATCTCTACTAACACATGCCCGTTGCGGGGAATGAAACAGGAACGGATCATCTTGCCCACCCGCTTGTCCCTGATCGGGATGTTCTGAAAGTTAGGTTGGTTCGACGACGGCCGATACGTCCTCGCCAGATGCAAATTGAACGACGGCCGCAAATACCCGTCCACCACCTCCCGGCGGACACCCATCAGGTAAGTGGATTTCAGCTTCTTCATATCCTCCAACTGCAAGAACCTCTTAACGAACGGCAAATCCAGTCTCACCAGTTCCGCTTTGTCCATCTTCGGCCGCCCAGTTTTAGTGACCGTGGTAGACTTGTATCCCAATTCATCGAACAGAATCTTCCCCAACTGTGGACGGCTTCCCATGTTCGCCTGACTGCCAAACCGTCGTTTCCACGCGGTCCACACTTCGTCTTGCTTCAGCCTATCCGTCAACTGCTCTATCCTGTCCCCGACGCCCTTTATGGTCCGATCCAAGCGTGCCACGTCTATCCTAATTCCGGCGGCCTCTATCTCGGCATGGGCCAGAGTTCCTTCGTGCATCAATTTGTAGGCGTTAGCAATGGTGGCCTTCATTGCAATTCCTTCCTCTGTACCTTTGCCAACTTCCATTCCAACAACGAATCGAGTCCGTTGTAGAGCAACAGATCAGCCATTTTCACTTCCCGCATCCGGTTCGGCCCGTTGCCACCCTCACCCTCTATATAATTTTTCACTTCATTATCATATTCCCCAACGCCAAAATACACAAAGGCTTGAAACTTCAGCCCCGATACTCCCCTTCGATTATCGAGAATATGGGCTGCTTGCATGGTGTCCCACGCCCAATTCCGAACGCCATGTCCAAACACCCGCCGAGTCCAACGCTCCTCAAACTTCATGTTGGCCGCTATCTTCGGCCGATCACTCCGCAGCAACTTTCCCATTGACGGAATGGCTTCACCCACCCACGGAAAGGCAATCGTAGTTTTCCCGTCAGAAACGGAACATGATATTATACTCGCATCGGGATGGTCTGGTTTGAGTCTGTCAGTCTCAAAATCAAATGCTATCGGTCCCTCCCCGCCCACCATTCCCAACACCCTCTCAGATGCCCTCACAGGGTCATACAAGCGTTCCACTTGGCTGGGGTAGTCCGGGGGGCCGTCGTGCCAAGGACGCCCAGAGAGGGCTACAGCGGCCTTCAGGTGCCGTCTGAACCACAAGTCCAGCACTGCATCCCTTTCCCGCAACAGATAAGCCGGATGCCACGTCGGGCAAATCCAAGCGTTCAATCGTTGGCTGGGGATTTTCCACCCCGCCCACCTTTCCATTTTTCCTGGGGCCTCCCCCCACAGCCACCCGATCAAGGACGCAACAGCTTTTCCACCGAGCAACAGAATGACTTCGGGTTTCAGCTCTCGAATCGTCCGCAACAAATGGTATCGACAATCCTTCACATGCTTTGCCGTCAGTTGCTTGCCGTTCGGGTAGCAAATCACGGCATTGGTTCGGAAGCAATCCCGATCCAAGTCCACGTCGAGTCGGCGAAGTTCCTTCCTCAACAATCGTCCGGTCGGGCCAACTAATTGCGTTCCTTGTACATCCTCTTCGCTGCCAGGGGCTTCGGCCACCACCACAATCCGTTTCCGACCTTGCCCGGTCACGGCCATGCGGGGCGATTGAATTCCACGACTCAGACCGCAACTGCTACATCGAGGTCCGCCGGACGTTTCGGCCAAGCGGTCGATTTCGGATTGGGAAAAGAATCCCCCAGGCACGGCTACTCCTTGACTTCGGAGGTACTGGAAACGTACTCGAACGATTCCGTCGCCACCTTGATACATCCCTTCCCGATGATACAACTATCTGCCCGACGGCTTATATCCAAAAGCAAGTTGGGAGCGATTGCAAACGAAACCGAATCACCGCCGTAGTCTACCTTAGATGTTTCCTTGTACCATCCATTGGGACCTTGACCGCACAGTCGCATCTTGCCAGGCTGCAAGTCGATCCGCAACAGACTCTCGGCGAACATCATCTCCCCGCTGAACAGCGTGGCCTTCGATATAGATTCGCCGATACCCTTTGGCAACGATGTTTTCGTACCCTCGACTTTGATGTGCAAATCCAAGTTGGGAAATTGACCTTCGCACTTCCGGCAACTCAGAATCAGACTGCCCTTGTCGCGGAAGTGAACCCAGTTCTCCGTCCCGCTTATCCCGATCAACCCCATATTGGCGATGGAACGCAACGCAACGGCCTTCAGCAGTACATTCTCCAAACCGGATTCAGTCTTGCAACGGATCAATTGGAAGCTGTCGGTCGCCTCCACGTGGGTCGGAGTTAGATAGAGACACATCAAAATCTCTTGACTTCCATCCGTGCTGGCGCAATGGCTTGCGGTAACTATCGCCTCCCAAAAATCTTCCGGCAGCTTTCGCCACTTGCCGGGCTTCTCCACCGCATCCAAGAGCAGAACGATCTCGGCGTCCATGCGTATTCCCGCCTTACGTCCGGTCCCGGCAATCTTCAGTTCTCCCCCATCGACTTTCAATTCTATTTCGTCCTCGGACAGCTTCCGCAGCAGGCCGAGCAGTTCCCTCGACGGCACGGCCCCCTCCAGGTCCAGGTCGGTCTTGCCAACGCAGACCACCTCGTCGTTGTAGGTCAGCACCTTGCCGTCCTTGAACACGAAGTGTCCGCTCTGTTCCATTCCCCCACGTCGGCTGAGACCGGGAACGACGGCCTCCAGTTGTTGGAGTAGCTTGGTTCTGTTCACTTTCATTTTTCATTCTCCTTTTCATTGCCAAAAAGATCACCGCACCCCAACACCCCTTAACCGAAATGTTCCTAAAGCAACTTTCTCAAATACAGAATCATCTCCCTTTTGCTTGATACTTACATAGATACCAGCAGCCAATGAAGCCTCAGAAGTTTTGCCCCCCTTCAGAGATTTCCAAAGTCCCAATTCCTCAATCTTCGCCATAATTTCTTTCACCTTGAGAGGCTCTTCGCTCTGTCGCAAAACCTCTATTCCAGCAGACAAAAGACTCATTCGCTTCTTCGGCTTCACAATCATCGGTCGCTCACGCTCTTCTTTTTGTGGGGGAACTTCCTCGTCTGACTCCTCGGGCTTCTCTTCGATTACCAGCTCCCAGAAGTCCTCTTGCACCTCGGCAACCTCTTCGTCGATGTCAGAGAGAATCTCACCGTCCACTTTCGGCAGTTCATCCAAATCACTTTTCTTCGACACGATCTCGACTTCTCCGTTTGCCTCCACAAGAGATTGCAACAATTCAGTCAGGCCCTCATCCTCCAACGAATCCACCGAGCCGTCCTGAGCCATGCTGACCATGCTCCCCAATCGGCCCTTCATTTTCCCCGGCCCCCACTTCGACGCGGCGGACCATCCCAAAGCCTCGAACAATCGAATCAGTTCGCTTCGTAACACTTTCATTTTGGTTTCTCCTAAGTTAAAAACAACCATACTAAAACTCGCGGCGGGCCGGAATTGCACCGGCATTGGATTTCCACCATTTTTGGGGTTTGAGCCCTTTACGAGGCTTCCGTTAATGCCACACCTTACGGCAAGTTTCTGCTTCGTAGGATAGCACTTCTCCTCCACAAAAACCTTTCTTTGGTCCACCCACTCTTAGCCTAATGGTCTTAACCAGATCGGGATACGGGCCATTAAGCCGTTGTCGCCGCCGCAAGTCTAAGGTTTGTTACAATCTATTATACCCAAAAAATCTATGTTCCATTGAATCTTTTCACGAACGCCCGATAGTCCTCCGGCGTGTCGATGCCGAAGGTCGGTTCGTCAATCACGCCGACCAGGATCGGAACGTCCATCCGCATAGCTCGAACCTGTTCTAGTTTCTCATGGCGTTCATAAGCATCTGGTTTCCTGGCCGCAAGTCTCAAAAGAAAATCACGACGGTAAGCATACAGACCAATGTGCTGCAACGGACCGTCCTTGCGGGTTACTTTAGGAAAGGTTCCTCGGGTGAAATACCATGCCCCACCACCACTATCCAATACGACCTTCACGCACGCCGGGTCGTCAAGTTGTTTATCATCCAAGATCGGCGTAGCCAACGTACTCATAACAGCATCAGGATTTTTCTCCAGCAGTTCGATGGCCAGGTCGATTGCCTTCCCCGATATTTCCGGTTCATCACCTTGGAGGTTGACGATAATATCAACCCCAGTCATGTGTCTAGCAAGCTGGGCTACCCGGTCGGTCCCACTCATCTCGTGACCAGTCATCACCGCCAAGCCCCCGAACGAAAAAACCCTGTTCCATATCTCTTTGCTATCCGTAGCCACACAAACGCTAAATGCCTTGAACGATTGCCGAGCCGCTTCGTAAGTATGCTGAATCAAAGTCTTGCCCGTCTCACGGAGCAACATCTTACGGGGAAGCCTGACCGACTCCAACCGAGCAGGTATTATAATAATGCTTTTCATGTTTGCTCCTCAATCGTACCCAATAATTTACGGGCCAGTTCCACAGCACCATCACTTCTTTTATGCTGAATTATCTCGCCAGAATCTACCTTATAATCACAGATATCCAAAGGCATATTTGAAATATTTACCGCCGTCCGTGTGAAAATCGGCTGACCATTGATCGAAATCGAAACCGTTATCATCCTTCTTTCCTTTCAATACTTCGCTAAAATCATGGGACACGCTACATCCAAACATCCAGCAACCACCAACTGCCGCCGCTCGCTATACCTCGCATTGCGTCGCACGATCCAATTCAAGCGACTGATTCCCTTGTCCCGATCACTGGCGGTCACCTGCAAGCCGATCATCCCCACAACCTCCGCCAGCTTCGTTTTCCTTCCCGAAAAATGACTGCGGCCCATCACGAAGGGTTTGTCAGCATACGCCTTCGCGCTCGACTGCGTGGCCGTCACGACCAAGCAATGAAGCTCCTGACTCAATCGCCGCAGTTGCTTCCATGTGGCCTCGATTTGATCCAACTTGTCTCTCACCCCGGCCGGCGGTGCGAGTATATCTACGTAATCTATTATAACCGCATCTGCAATCCACCCCTCCCTCGCCCAATCTTTCAGCAATCCAGCCACACCTTCCACCGATACGCTGCTGTTTGGATGGCAGGAGATTCGCAGAGAGTCGCGGCCACGACAAATCTTTTGGAACGTCTTGAACGCCTTTTGTGGCGTGACGCCTTTCAATTGCCGCTGTTCTGTCTTGATTTGCACCGCTCCAGTTTCCCTGTCTATTCTCATTTTCACCGGCCACAGAACCGTGCAATTCCTCTTCGGTTGTCGAAGCACCCTCATTGCCAATCGGCGGATCACCTCATCTCGGTTGTTGTCTCCGACATCGAAAAACGCCACCTTGCATCGGGCCTTCACGGATCGGTAGGCCAGGTCCAGAAGCCAAAAACTCTTTCCCGCCTTGTCCGGTGCTTGATAGGCAATCAAATCCCCACGTCCCCAACAACCATTGAAAAAAATCTCGGCCTCATCTGGATACTCGACCAACGGGCGTTGCCGATCCTCGTCCCACGCCTCCACCCAAGGAAGATAATCTTGCGAAGCTCTTATTAGCAAACCCGTTCCCAATTCCACCGGAGTTATGGAAGTCAAACGGCGGCGGGCATCCGCCACCCTGCCGGCATCCAATTCGTTTTCCGCTTCCTCGATGGCCTTCCGCACCCGCACACGATCAAAATACCTTTCCGTGACATCCAGCATGTAATCGGATGACACCGCTTCGCCATGCTCATACTCGTCACTGGTGACCTCCAAAAAACTCTCGACCATCCGCACCAACTCGTCGGGATGTTTTCCCTCCACGGCCCAACGATCCACGAGGTTGCGAAGTTTGTTGCCGGGCGGCTTCCCGTACTTCCGCATGTACTTGACACACATCCCAACGATGAGGTTTGCATAGGGTACATCGAACAATCCACCATCTTTCCACTGTGCAGATACACGCGAACAGACGGTCTGGTCCGTGACCATAGCGGCCACCACCCGCCGCAATTCCATTCCCTCGTATCGCTTAGATTCCAAGATCGAATCCCTTTGGCTTCTTCAATTCATGGTTGATTCTCTTAACTGCAATCTCAAAATAACCCTCGTCCATCTCGATTCCCGCAAACCGGAAGCCTTCCTTGACAGCAGCGATTCCCGTGGAGCCGCTACCCATAAACGGATCGAGTACGATGCCACCGGGCGGGGTAATAAGGCGACAAAGGTATTGCATGAGGGCGACGCTCTTCACCGTCGGATGATTGTTCGGATTCTTGTATACCGTTTTGTCAGTGATCTTCTCACCGGACGGGCAATGACAAATAGTATCTTCCGACCCGACAAACTTTTTCCCGCACGTAGCACAACGATCATTGTAAGTGCGAATGTTGGTGTCGCTGTTTTGTCGTTTTGATTCCAACCCCTCGCATCCCATGTTCCGCTCAGCCCGGCTCGGCTTACTTTGGTAGAGGAATCCCGCGTCGAAGGTTTGGAAGAATCGGGAAGCACCGCCGGAATCATTTGCGTAAGCATTAGATACTCGCCCTCCAGCAAACATACCATCCCCACCTTCTTTTGCCGTGACGATGTTTTGATATTGTCCCGCACTTGGCCTTTCCCCACTCTGCCGATCCAACTCGGCCACGGGGCAGTAGTCGCAACACTGCCAGTCGTCTACGGTCTCGGTGCCGTCGGGGGAAGCGTGGCCAGCCCAGGATTCGGTACGTGACCCGTCTGGTTTTTTACCCACACTGAATTGGTTGCCTTTGGGACCGTTGGGGTATCCTTGATGCCCTTTCACCTTCTTCACCCCACGTTTTCTACACCCGGCCGCATGCGACAGGAGGAGGTGGGAAGGGAAGCGGCCAAGCCTTTCGCTTTCGTGGCCTTCTGTGTATTGGGACAAGTCTTTATTGAAAGCCGGAAGACCACGCTTAACGCGATTCGCACTGTCCATATCCATACCGGCCTTACCGGATTTGGCGGCTGCCTTCCTTCGCACTTGCGATGGCGATTCCCCGTCATGCGATATTCGACATCCATCCACGTTGATTCCTCCGACGCCATGTTTCAGCACGTTCTCAGCGATAGTTTTTTCGGACAGTGGTTTGCGGCAAAGCCACCAATGGTCAGATGAAATGCCCCTGCTTGTTGTGCTGTCGCCGCGAGGCAACTTTCCGGGCGTGGGTGATGAGATAGCTACTTTGTCTGTAGCAATCGTAAGAGCAGAATGGAGTCGGGTGTAGACGAGTAGTGCATTTAAGGCGTTGAAACAATTTACCACAGTGACGGCATTTGACTCTGTGCCATTTGCTCCAGTCGCGGCCTGGATGATGGTGGCGGGTGTGATCGCCGATTGTAAAGAGTTTAAGATTTTCAAGTCGGTTATCAGAGCGGTCGTTATTTCTGTGGTGTACGTTTTCGCTTCTGAGTAAATCGCGGCCAAGATGCCGAGCCATGATAACCCGATGCTCAAGCTCAAAGGTATCTCCGACTCGGATGGCAACGTATCCATCAGAGCGTACAAATCGGCCGGTGAATTGCACTTTTCTACGGCACCCCATAGAGCAGAACCTACATCCCCGACGCACTCTTTTAGGTTTAACGGCAAACGATTTTCCGCAGCCTTCACACACGATGGTAACTGGCATAATGCACTCCTTGTTGTTTTAGTTATTGTATCACAATAACCCGACAAATCAAGGGGTTTATGCGCCAAAATCCAATTTTCAACGCTGGGCTTCAGCGCCGTGCCCCAGCCATCCCATTGCTTCGCGGCGTCGGTGGCAGGGACGGTAATTTGTAAATCCCGAGATAATCCAATTGACGATTCACCTTCGGCAGCTACTGAAGCTCTGCCTTGTCTGCCCCCTTTAGCTGCCGTTCCCCCTACTGTATAGCTCCCCACTACCTCCCTCTCCGCTCCCGCAGTCTTGTCGATAGCCTTGGAAATTGACAAACTTTTTGGGAAGCCCGAACCTGCGATGTGGTATACACAATCCCTCACCTCAAACCCCGCATCCTCTATCGCCGTGGCCGTCCAGTGGCTCGTTCTGGGAAGTGACCAGCAAAGCATGTGGCCGCCCGGCTTCAGCACGCGAAGGCACTCCTCCATGATCGTCTGCAACCACGCTATCCACTTGTCACGGCCACCCCGATCGCTGTCAAACTCCTTCCCCATAAAACTTATACCCGCCGGCGGATCGGTCACTATGGCGTCAATGCTATTGTCCTTCCTTTTTCGCAACAACTTCAGACAATCCGCATTAAACAAAACTACCCGGCCGTCCTTGGATTTCCATTTGTTCATGGTTTCATTCCCTCGTATCGCTTGGAGTCCAAAGTCGAATCCTAACTAATCTATGACAAAAAAAATAAAAAGTAATGATGCAATGACCACCGCAACAACCACAATTTCTATTTTTTTTAACATCACCTTTCTCCTAGTTCATACAATCATTCGCTTAATTGATTTATGCACTTTTCCAATAACCAAATCAGAATCAATAGCGGCAGTAACACAACAATCAAAAACAAAAACACCACGGAAAATACAAAAGAAAACGCATAACCACAAAACCCTGACCTAGCAGCAACTCTCCTATCTGCTATACTATTCAATACACCAATTATTTTATTATATAACATATAGATTTTCTTTCTCCTAATTCATGCAATCGCCCGACGAAATCTCACCCTTCCTTTTACCCAACGCCACCAAAGCGCGGTCAACATCCGGTTGATCCGGTGGGTTGAAGTAATCCCCCTCAGCCCATGTTCCATCCTTTCTCAGGTATTCCAACACTCGGTCCACGGTTCGTTGTGTTTCAGTTCGAGGATCGTCGGGGTTGCTCGTGTTGTTGTACCCGTTGCGTTTCATTGCTGCCGGTATCTGGCTATTCATGTACTTTTTTCGGAACGTGCCGGCAGAGAACGCCTCGACCATGTATTCACTGCCTATGTTATCTCTGTACCATTCGATTGCGGCTCGGATGTCTTTCTTCGGAACCTTGTCACTTGTTCGCATCAAACGAAACTGATTCGCCCATTGCTTGTTGTTGGCGGTGCAATTTACCTTTATGTGAGACGACACGACCTTGTGAAGTTCGGCCGTTGCTTTATAATCAAACGGAGTAGCAGTGCGTTTACCTTTTCGTCCGTCAGAAGATGGAAAAGAACACTCTCCGTCGGAACTGGAAAGTTTCGACATAGAGCTTTCTAAGTTCCTTTCATAGTGTCTTTCTATATAGGGTACTACCTTTTGACGTAGCGGCTCCGTACTTTGTACGCACCTGCTATGTACATTGTTAGTATCCGGTTCCATCTTCAGACGGTAGTATTTTTTTATGTTTGACTTGTTGGAATCATCAATTTCAACCAACAAAAACCCATGCTTCACCCCGCTTTTCAATCCCAAATACACCGACTTGTTGCTCAGTCCTGTTCCCTCATCTATCGTTCCGCCGCCCTTCTTTCTTCTACCAAACATAAATTCCTTGGTGGTAATCCGTTTTGATATGTCTGGTTCCCGAAACCCCCACGTATGGCGAAGCACATACTCAACCACTTTCAGTTCGGCCAAGGATGAGATTCGAGAAGTTATATCCGTCCATTCGTTTGGAAGACGGAACCAGTTTTTTTGAGGCCAAGAGAACCCAGAAAAAGACATAACTATTTTCTCAATACAAAAAATAAGCCACCCCCGAGTAGCACTTAGGGGTGGCTTTGTGGTCGTAGAAGACCAAGAGTAAACACGCTTCGTATATTATATCTCATATCAACTCTTGTCTCTTCTACTTCTTACTAGCGTCTGAGGTGCTACTCGACGCCACAATAATGAAGGCGATCCCGCTCTATCAAAAGCCGGACGGCTATCGACGTATGCGGGAAAGCCTCCATATATATTATACCCTATTTTCGGTCGGGTATACCATGACAATCTGAATTATTTTTTGGGCCACCAACCCTGTGTTCCCTGCCACCACCAACAAATCAAAAACACTACCAATGTTCCATAGCTTAGACAAAAGAGCTTCATGCACAATTCTAAGTTCCTTAGGATCATCAGCACTTCCTCGATCTGTGTTTCATCCGTTGCTTTTCTCCTTTTACATTAGATATTGGTTTCTGATTTGCTCAACCTCTTCTGAATCTGCTTCCGCTACGTCCTTGCCCGATTCGATCCTGATGACGTGTGTGACTCCCGGCAACGGCTCAAGAGTTTTAGCCAACCGCTCTGCCCGCTTTTGTGCTTCTGGTTCGTTGTCGAAGCAAATCGTCCGCGATGGTATTCGTCCAAGTCGATAGGTCTGCGACAGGCTCACCGCCAGCCCCATCGTAGCCACGGCTCCCGGCCCCAGCCGCCAAGCATCCAGCGGCCCTTCGCAAACTACCACCGCATTCCGGACGTAGTCCCCGCCATACAGCAGTGTTTTTGCCCTGATCGATTCCTCTTCCGGCTTGGCCGTGACGTACCGCATCGAATTGTTGCCAACAGAACGGGTGGTCCAACTCACCGTTTGGCCCCGATGAATTATCGGTATCCAAACACGCCAATCCAACCGACTACCACTCAAACTGATTCCCTTGATGTTCCATAGTTTCTCGATCGAGTTGGGATCGAACCCGCGTTTTCGTAGGTATCCTCGATGTACCTTACCAAGTGGTTCCAAACCAGACGGCAACCTTAGATGCCCTGTGTGGCCTGTGGGGACGTTTCTTTGCGAAGGCAATAGGGACAGGTCTGCCAGCATCCGAGCCACCACGGGCGAAGCCAGGCCCGTCAAACGGGACGTCACGTCTATCAGTCGTTTGCCTCCGCAAGTCCAACAATTTGCGAACCCCTTCGACAGATTGATTCCAAGGCGAAACTTACCACTATGGGGGGAACAGTAGCAACAATCGACACCAATCCATCCACGCCGAACGTGGTGATGCTGTCCCTCGGTTCGGTACTCAATACCGTGTTCGTCAAATATGTCTGTGAGGATCATTATTCAACTGAGCAGTAAACCGTCCATACCACAACCACCAAGACGACCACCGGCACGGCAATGTAGTAGAGTTTTCGCAATGTGTTTCTCATTTTGTTTTTATCTTCTCATATGCGATTGCCATGATCGAACCAAACGTGGCGGTAGAAAACAATATGAAAGGTACCGACCAATGAACATTAAAACAAACCAAAACTATCAGGCTTCCGGTCGCAAACGAGCTGCTACAAAATAATAGGTTTCTCATGTTTCTCTTCCCTTTCTATTACACGGAGTCCGGCGAACGACCGGCACGAGGCAACACCACTCCGCGATTTTTATTCTAACCTCCATAACTCATACCACAAGCAATTAAAACCTCTGCTACCTGCTTGCTGATTTTTAATGACACAACTTCACCATCGGCATGGGTAACAATCAACCATGGCTTGGGGTCATTATCAATATCAATCATAGTATATTGTGGCCGTTTTAGTCTTTTGATACCACGTGTAATAAACGCAATCATTTCAATTCTCCTGTTTGAGTTCTTTCATCAACAAATCAAACACGGTCAAATCGTTTTCCGAATTACCACCGTCCAGCACGGCGTTCAAGACTCGTTGCTTTGCTTGCAACACCGAGCATAATTTCTCCTCAATCGTCCCGTGAGCTACAAGATAATGAATCCAAACGGGTCCGGTTTGTCCGATCCGATGCGGACGATCCTCCGCTTGGAGGTGAACCCCCGGTCGCCAATCCAATTCCACAAACACAACCGTCGAAGCGGCGGTTAACGTAATACCCGTTCCCCCAGCTACTATGTTGCATATTGCTGCCCTCACCTTCGGGTCGGTTTGGAAGCGGTCCACGGCCCGTTGCCTGTCCGCTCCGGTCACGCTCCCATCTATTATAACGCTTTCGCAATTCAATCGGCGAGACAGGGCAGAGATCATCTTTTTGTGGGTGGCAAACACCACTACCTTTTCCCCACCCGCGAGCAGATCGTTGATCCATTCGACGGCGGATTTCAGCTTCAGCCTCGCGGCCAATTGCAACAGATAACTGACTTTCGTGAGGGCCTCGGCCTTGGCTGCTTTCTTCACGCGGGAGGGGTTTTCCTTCCGAAGCCACCCCAAAAAATCGTTACTGGCTTTGTCGTATTCTTTGTGGTTGGATAGAGGTAAAGCTACAACATCACGAATCTTCGGCGGCAGGTCGGGCAGAACGTCTATCTTCCTTCGTCTCGACATACACGTAGAAAGCAATAGCTTGTTCAATTCATCGGTGTTTGTCGCTCCCTTGTAATCCCATCCCCAATAACTCAGGAAGCGACCACAAAAACGGTCGCCGTAGATTATCTTGGATCGGAACTCGGGTACGTCGGGACGTAGGATTTGCAACGTGTTCAGCAATTCGATGGGGCGATTGACCAGTGGCGTGCCGCTGAGGGCCAATACGTAGGGAACGCCAGTGCAAAGGGCGCGGACGGCTCGGGTGCGTTTCGTCTGATTAGCGATGTTGTGGGTTTCGTCTATGATGATTGTTTTCGGTTTCAGCTTCATCAATTCAATTAGCCGACCGGTGAGAATATCGAAGTTGAGTATCGTCAGTTGCTCCAGCTTCTCGCCAGTCGGCTTGCGTCCCTCCAGCACCAGTACCTCTTCCATCCCGCATTTTTCCTTTGCCTCTCGTTCCCAGTGCCATTTTACTGACAGCGGACAGACCACGATGGCGGGCAATCGTTGTTCCGGTTTCTCTGCGATCCACCAAAGGGATATCAACGTCTTGCCGAGGCCGGGTTCCAGGCTACATAAACACCTACCATTAAAATCATTGATTTCCTGTAGACATTCGATCTGGTATGGAAATAGTTTGGTCATCTTACTTTGTTTTGTTTGTACACAACCAATTTATAAAGAGATTAAATTGGTCTTTCCACATTCCATTTTAAGAAAATGCAACTTCTTCGTAGTTCGTTTAGTTTTGGGTTTGCTGGTAGTCATTTTTGTTCTCCCTTGGTTCTGTTTTGTATTCAATAACGTTTGCAAAACACTAGAGCACTATATGGCCCAACTCAATGGATGATCGGGGCCGGATTTCTTCGTGAAAGATTCTAACACCTTTTGCTACCAATTGACTTAGAATTGCAAGCGTTGTATCTAAGTCTTCGGTTTGTAGAACAAACTTGCTTGCTACACCCGAAACAAATTCATCAGCCAACTGATAGTGGGTATCCGATGGAGAATCAAGTTTGACTAGTTTAATTTGGTATATCATTTTCCTTCCTTTTATTAGGTTCATCCTTTTTAGTTTCAATCGTGACGTATCCCGGCTCATCCTTGTGCCGATAGAACCGCAGCAGCCGGACGCGGGTTTCTTCGGCCGCACAGTCCGAGTCCCAAGGCCCCATCGGTCCGTAGTCGCTCAGCCCGACGATCCACCACTTGGAGCCTATCTTTTTCACGGTCAGTTTTGGCATTATTTTGGAAAGATTGTTTCGCCGTCCCAAGGGCAGTCTGGACATTCCTTTGTGTGCAAGGCAAGAATCTCTTCGGCGCAAGCGCGATAGGCTTCGTCGTAATCGCGCCTGGCTTCGACAAATTGCACCGGCAACTCACCCCTCACCGGCTGAAACAGCCGCAGCCGCAACTCGCGTTCACTTTCCGGCTTGAATTTCAAGATGTGCTTTTGGCGTTCATTATAGTTATAGCAGAACTCCACCAGGCAATCGTGGTGGACGTGCCAATAGAAACAGGATCGTTCTTCGTCGCTTGTATATTCCATTTTTCTTTTCCTTTGTAACTTGGAATCGTATTACATTACCTCCCGTATTTCATCGAAGGCGTCCACCACTTGGAACCAATCTTTTTCACGGTCAGTTTGGGTATTATTTTTGCAATTGCCATTTTCCCATTCGGCAGAGTTGGTTGCTCCGTTCTATCTGAGTGTATTGATTGCATGGCGTCTCATCGTACCAGGAGCAGTCATGGATAGAACAACTGAATTGACCGGACAATTCTTCCATCAAATACTTACAACGGTTGCCATTCTTTTTTTCCACGAAATTACCTTCGACGACCCCTTTTTCTGGATCATCTACGATAATTACAGATAGAAATGTACAACAATATCCACAACGTAAGCATATCATTACATTACCTCCCTTATTTCGTCAAACGCGTCCACCACGCGGGCCGGTTTCCATCCCTCGTCTTGCATCCGCAATCGGATCATGTGACGTGCCTTCCTCGGAGACCGCTTTGCGTAACGGAAACAGTGAACCAGTTCCTTCGGCGATTCCGCAATCAGCCGCAACACCAATCGAGCATCCTCGCTGAGTTCTGCCATCACCCGATCATAGAAGTATCTAGGCTTTTGGATCGGTTCCCGTTTGATGGTTGCCTGTTTCTCATTGGCGTATTGCTTGGCCATCTTGCTGCGGTGTCGTTTCAAGTATCCATTTGCACAGTGCCAGGTCCAGGTGATGAACGATGCCCCCTTCGTCGGATCGAACGAGTGATAGGCTTTCATGTATGCCAGGTTTGCCACCGACTGATAATCCTCGAAGTCTTGTTTGCTGTGATCGCAGTAATTCCATGCCAACTTGTCGAGCATCTTCCGAACGTTGTCTAGCGTGTCGGTTATTGTGGCGGATTCGATTTTGGTGGAGGGCATGATCGGGGTCCGTTATTTGTGCTTTCTAGCATGATTCAGTAGGGCCAATATATTACCTGGATGTGTATTGTCGGTTGGTAATGACCACTGCTTCTTACATACTTTACAAGTTAGGTGCCATTCTTTGTCTCATCATATTGGTCCACACGAGCAACCGTATTCTTCAGCGTAGCGGTCGAGGTCTGCCAAAAGTTCTACCTTGCTTCGATAATAGGGACCGACGTTGGCATAACCTGGACCCTCGTTCATTACTGCCAGACGCTATATTCCTTCGTCGATGCGGTGGTAGCCCAATTCCGCGTACCGAGTAGCTTTTGGTTTTTGACTCATAATCACCACCTTTCTGACGGTATTGATGGTTCTAGTTTTCATCTCAGTTCTCCCTTGCGTCGGTTTGGGTTTGGTTAGACTACGCAAAAATCCGGAAACTACAAGACGGTTGATCGGGGTCTGCCCTAAAACCAACAGCCCCATACTGTTCACACTGCCACCATCCGGTCATGTAACTGTTCCGCTTCAGCTTGTGGCCACAGTCGGGGCATTTACCCGTGGCAACAACAGCTACCGCTTTGGCCTGTTCTCCCTGACGGTGGGCCGCTTCACATTTCTTGCAGCGGAAGGCGTATTTGCTCTTGCGTCGGCTACAAGTGCATCGGCTGATGGTCCTGGTTTTCATCTCAGTTCTCCTTGTTTGGAATAGCTAGACCGGCAAGAATGGCAGCTACGACTATTCGTTTGTCCTGCTTTTTGCTCAGTCCGATTACAACATCTCGAAACCGTTCTTTTTGATAGCCAATATACGCTGTTGTATCCAACTCAAATAGGAATGTAGAAATCCCATCCTCTATAGGACCATAACGAACATGGTGGATACGGTTTTTCAACTCTGCTCTTGACAAGGCTATAGCCACAATCATTTCATCAACAATAGGAATTTTCATTTTTATACTCCTGTCTTGGATTATCGCAACATGGGTTCCCACTCTACAACACAATTAGTGGGACAATCTTCGGGCGAGTTAAGTCTACCTTCATATGTCCCATCCGCTGCGTAGGCAACGGGACACAGTGGCTTGTCCGGTTTGGGTGGCAATAGTAGACATTCGTCCGCGTGACCCGTCAGCCGCCGTATGCTGTTGTCTGACACGACAGCGGCTCGCTTGCCCAAAGCCTCCTGATATTCGGCACAGGTTTTCGTTTTTATTGTGTTAGTTTTCATCTCAGTTCTCCTTGATTTCGTTGTAAACATTTTCGAGCATAGCTTCGTACACTTTCTTTGATCGTTCCGTTTTGTGTTCCACCATTTCTTCCGTGAAGGTGAATGCGTCTTGCAATGCCAATTCAACGGATTTTTTGATGGTGTTGCTTTCACGTATGTATTTGATGGCCCGTGAAAGAATCCCGTTTTGCTGCATCCAATCAATCATTTGCAAGATTTCCGTTTTGGGTTTACCATCACAATCCGAAGGTCTGCATGTCCAGTTTTGTACTTTCGTTTTCATCTCAGTTCTCCTTTCAGAGTGTAGCGTCTTTTCAGAATCTTCATTTTGCCTTCCTCTTTGACCGCAATGATTTGCTTTCTTATTTTGCTTTCGCCATCAAACCTCACTTCCCATTCCTCGACAATTTGGGCAGGGAACATACATTCAATATCCATGGGTGGGAAGCGACTGCTATCACGGAGGCATTTAATCAATGTTGCTTCTCCTATTGGTTGATCTTGTGTCAAGTAATGTTGATAGATGGTCATCTTACTACCAACTGTGAATAATGGTTTCATCTCAATTCTCCCTTGCGTAGTTTGGGTTTGGTTTGCTTTCATCTTTTCTCTCTCTCATCTATTACTATTATCGCCATATAATAGACAAAGTAAATAGCAATTTCCAATTTTATCTCGTTTTGTATCATAACCCCTTGTCACGTATGGAGTTAAAACTTTGAGATTTTTCGGGATTGCCCCCGACAAACTGGACGGAATGAATAAACCGTCGAAAGAAAACAACGTAAACCCTTATCCCGTATAGAGTTGAGAAAACATACTAGGATTTTTGTGGCGGACGCCCCGCTGGATTAGCGACGTGCCCCGCCGCTGGGCGCTCGATTTTGGCAAACGCAGCTACAGTCTTCCTCGGAATGGCCCATACCGGCCCGAACTTGAACGCACCCTCCAGACGGCCCTCGGTGCAGAATATCGTCACACGAATGCTGGACACCTCTAGAATCCCAGCGGCCTCGGCCACGGTCATGCAATCGCCGAATGGTAGTTTCTTCATGGTGTTCTCCTAATCTACTATAACCTTTCAAGCGAAGTATTCATACCGTTCCATCAATTCCCGTTCCATGTTTGCCACCAACTTGGCGAGGTGTCGGGGCAGCGGTTTGACGAATGTAGGTTTGCCGAGTCCAATCACTCGGTTCCGCATGTGCTTCGGCACGTCCAACAGGTCGGCCAATTCAACAAACGCCCATGGCATGTCCTCGATTCGTAGCACGGTGTCGGCTTCGTATCGTGAAGCTATTTTGCTAAACGCTCCTGGCACCTTTTGCACATATTCGTTTACGAAGGAATCTATTGGTTGGTTGGGGTTCAATCCCATCAATAGTTTGACATCCCCGTCATCACACCGGAGTCTGTTGTAGCAATCCAAAATCCACGTGCAAGGGTTTCGGATCAACGACACCTTCAATTGATTCGGTTGGTTCCCGCTGAATGGATCGTAGGTTTGTTTGATTTCTGCTTTTCCCAACCCACACAATTCAGCAGCATGAAGAAACCACTCGCCACCGACACCGGGAGGGCAAGCAAAACCGAAAAGGTCGTAGTCAATCACTTTACACTTTCCTTGTATCTACTTCTCCCTGCACGGTTTGCCGTATGCGGAAGCAATTGGGTATGTCGATGGGCTTCCCCTTGGTGCTCAATATCTTGCGCATGTAGATGTCTCCCTTAGTGTCTATCCACCGTCCGTCCGTTACGGGCCGCATCTGACGGGGATCGCTGTTGACGTAGCCGACTTGGTTGGCGACGCAGCGCGGCACGATCTGTATGCCGCCGAAGGCCAGCTTGTGGGGCTTGTCGATGAAGTCCGCCGGGTCGATCCCTACCAGTCCCGTCTTCCCTGCCACCATGTCCGAATAGGCATCACCCGTGGCGTGGTCCTTGGTGAACATCGCCTTCCGGGGATAGTACAATAGGGAGTAGCCGGGCTGGTCGGGATGGATCGGAACGTCCACCAGGGCGTCCAGGCAGCCCTCTCCAAAGCAGTAGTCGGCATCGGTGAACCAAATGAGGTCGGCCCGCGATTTTAATGCTAAGAGGTTTCTGCCTATAGATCGGTTTAACAATTCTGGCAAGCACATCGGATGGGGGTCTATGGTTACATTGGGGGACCCTTTGTATCCGAAAAGGAATTCGTCTAGCACTTTCCTGGTCGGTTTGTCGTCTTCTGAAAAACAAATTGAAATAGCAACTGCCACCTTTTCCGGCGGATGGTTGAACAGCGAAGACAACTGATAACGCAACGTCCGGCTGTAGCGCCAGCAGTGCGTGACGATTTCGATCGTTCTCATTTTGGTTCTCCTACTTATTATACCCCAATTTTTCCAACGCCCTTCCCCAACTCACGGTTGGCGTCCGCTCCTCCACCGTTATCTCGGATAGCTTCTTGCAATACCGATCCTTCCATTCCTTCGGCATCGCGTGGACGCAGTGCCGGCACAGTTCGTCCAGACCCCACGTCTTCTCGGGCACCTCCTGTCGGTACAGGTGCTCCAACCCGAACCCCCTCGCAATCATTATGGCAGCGGAGCACGGCAGCCAACCCCGATTGTCCAGCGACAGCCCGCATATTCGGGGCATCGTGCAATCGCCCGGCCCCGTCAGATCGTACCCCAAGTCCGCTGGCGACCAGAGGTAGGGCACGTGTGCCTTGCTTCGCGGTTTGCTGGTCGAAAATCGAATCCGGCCGTAGGCATTTCGCAACCAATCAGGAATGGGAATTGTACCGTTCGTGTCGATCTTGATTTTTTCGATCAATCCCGTTTCCGTTGCTACACAAAAATACGACCACGCATCAACAAATTGTGGATGCAACAACGGCTCGCCGCCGACCACCTTCATTCGATTGCACCGAAGCCCCTTGGACTTCAGTTGCTCCAGCATCGTTTTGATCTGTTCCAACGAAACGTCGTCCGTTCGTTCGGGAAAAAGATGACACAAACGATTGCAGTTGTGGCATCGTTGGTTGCAACGCAAAGTAAGGTTGAGTTCTATTCGCATTGTTGCAGCTCTACCTTCCAGGTGGAATCGGTGCCCTTGGTGTTTAACAACGTGACCTCGCCCGCGAACCATTCGCGGAACAGTTCGTACCATTTCTTGCAGGGCCGGCGGTTGATGTGTAGCTTATGCCCCGCGAAGTTTGACCGGCCGCTGGATACCGTAAGCAACAGGAATCGCTTGCCCACCCGTTCTATTTCGTGGCAGGCCGCCTCGTCGTCACCCGGCAGTAGGTGTTCCAGCACGTCAAGCAATGTCACCACGTCGAATGAGTTGTCGGGGAATGGTAAAGCGTGGCACTCCGCGAATACGATTCTGTCGCCGTCCAACAGGGCAGGTACGATTTCCGTGCCCCCACAAGGATCGAATCCAATGGCTGCGGCAATTTTTAGTATCTCTTCCCTTCCGCAACCCACATCCAACAAGCTGCCGCGACAGGGCAGCACTGACAGATTGGTGGCCACTTCCACTATCCTCGGTCCGCCCATCTCATATTTACGGGGTCCGTGGGCGTAGCATTTGGGATACTTCGCCTGCTCCGCTTTCCTCGATTCATCATTTACCATCTCACATTCCTTTCAGCCAAGTTTCCAACCTGTTGAATGACGTAGATTTGGGCATTGGGCTGAGTCGTTTGCTTTTGCATCTATCTAACAATTCTATTATGTGTTGAGGATCGTCTGTTGTTGTTATGCAATCACCCCATCCAACCTGCTCGGCAAAGCCCATTTGCTTGTGGTGGCTGTATTTATTCGCCGCCATGCCCACGCAAGAAACACCACTCGACAAAGCAAACACAATGAAGTGGTAGCGACCACCCACCGCTACATCGCATAAAGAGATGATCCGCTTCAGCGTACCGGAACGCATTCGGCTTGATTTCCATTGGGTGTCTAGCAATGTTACATTGTTTTTTGGCACTACGATTGCTATGTGTTCTGCGAAACAAGCATAATCGCCAGGATCGTGGGGCACGAGCAAGACATGGTAATCCTGTTTAATGAGGGAATTCACGATGAATACTATTGCGGCCCGCTTTTCTTTCGTGTTGGAAGTGTAACTTGTAATGTTCACCGCCGCTAGTTTGTCGTGTTCGTTGCGGACCTTGATGAGGTGTTCTGGCAACGGAGCGTCAACATAAGGCAGATCAGTGGCGTCGTCGATCGTCTCTATCAATTCCTTTGGTTCCGCCCCGATCAAGTCCAGATATTTCTTGCTTCGTCCGTGGTCTCTTACGGTAAGCACGTCAACGCTGTCCACTAGTATCCGCGCAGTCATATCGTGTTCTGGGTTTATTCCCAGTGGTCCTATCGTTTGACCACTCATAAATACAGGTTTTCCCCAATATGAAAAATACTTTACTAAGTGAAACATTCGGTAGAGACTGTGCCCTTGTTTGTTTCGTGTGTTGATCGTCCCTCCGCCGGTAACTATCAAGCAGTTGTGGCTTTTCTGCAACCCGTCCGTCCGCTTGCTCCAGTTTTTGCAGCCGAAGTAACCTTTCACGTAGTTCCGGTTGCTGACCAACGTGATGTCGTCTCGGCTGACGCCCATCGCATCCAGCTTCATCAGGTGCATCTCCAGCATGGCATCGTCGCCGATGTCCCGGTTACCGAAACTACCTGCCATACAGATTTTCATAGCCCATTTCTAAATTAAGGTAATGATCGAATATAATTTTCCAAGTTTATTTTACCTTACTCTCATATCAGTTTCAATAGGATTGCTCCCGTTATACAGATCGGTTCCGGGGAACGCCACAAATCTGTACCACCCTTTGACCTTCATCTTACCTCGGTTTTGCCGAATGAATTGCTTGGTGGCTCGGCGGTCGGATTTAGTCTCGCCGGGAATATGGTGCATGAACGACGCCGACACGGGCAACCCGACGGAATTGGCAACGTCGATGGCCCGTTGATTATCTGCAACTGTCGTTTTTTTGTTCAGCAACTTCAGCACCCGGTCGCTGCCGGACTCCGCCCCGAACCGTACGTAGGCGAATCCCATCGCCTTCATCTTCTTGGCTATCTCCAGATTGAATAGATCGGCCCGAATAAAACCATACAGCGACAGTTGCCTGTGGTAGCTACGGGACATCCACCCTTCATATATTTGGTTGAACCTGCTCCTCGAAGCGATGAACAGGTCGTCCAAAATCCTGAGTGATCTCATTTTGGTGTACTGGCTCAACAGGTATCGAACCTCGTCCAAGAAATACCCCGCGCTGTGGAACCTGACCTTGCCCCAATACTTTTGTGACGAACAGAAGGCGCAGTTAAACGAACATCCCCTCGCCGTTACGATGGGAACGGTTCGTCCGCACGCACCGCGCTCGGGATAACTCAACGTGTCGATATCTTTTTTGTGCCGGCCAGAAAGTATCTTGTTCTTCGCCTTGCCGTCTATTATAGTTTGCAACGCGCCTTCACCTTCGCCAATCACGATGTGCTTGAACGGATACTTCCGTAGCCCTTTCCACAATGTCCCCTGCCCGCCTATGATTACCGGGATATTCGTCGATTGCAAAATCTCAACGGCTTCGGACAGCCCCCATGCGTTGCTGGACAGGCCGATCAAGTCGCAATCGGTCAATTGATTGTGGTTGTTTACTATTTCTATATTGGTGGTGCAGTTGGATTTCAAGTATCCCAGCCCTAACGGATATTGGGATGGGCTTCTCTCGCCGCCGCACAGATACAGTTTGATTTTCATTTCTTTCCAATCAAGAATCTGTTCAGCGTTCGCCCCTCGACCGACTTGCCCCCGTGGCTCTCATCGCCGGCTGGCCACCCTCCCACCTTCCTTTTTGGCCATCCCAACAGGATCAGACCCTGGATGCTGTGTTCCGACGGCACGTCGTAATCACAGAACAATTCCCGCCAGGTGTGGTTTTTCAACAGCCGCGTGCCATCCATCGAGTCGAAGAACGAAATCCAGCAGGAACCGATGCCCAAATCCGTCGCCGCGAGCAGCATGTTCTGTATGGCCGCGGCGCAGTTTTGTGGCCACAGGCCCTCCCAAATGATACGCTCCCTTTCCTTGTGGATCGTGTGCGCCGTGTTGTCGGAGAACACCACGATGCAGGCGGCCGCATTCTTCACCAGTTTGTGCGGGTTCTTCATCTCCCCCAACCGTTCGATTTCGTGCTTATCGTCGATCAGCAAGAAGCGGTGGTTTTGACTATTGCTTCCCGACGGTGCCCACATCCCCGCCTCCAGCACCCTCCATAGCATCCCCTTTGGAATTGGTCCGGGCAGAAAGCAACGGCACGACCGGCGGTGCCTTATCGTCTCCCATACATTCCTGTTTGCGTAGTGGGTTCGATAATGCTTCCATGCCGTTCCATCCTTCAGTTCACCCAGGTTCCACTGGCAGTAGGCCATGCGGTGAAGCCAGGGTTCACGGTCGAACGAACCTACCTCGTCTAGTTTCCTTCCGACCCAACCGTAAACCATCGAGACGGAATTGACCGCCACCGTCGGGCGACCGGCCAGCACGGCGTCCACTCCCACGTTGCTGCTGTAAGTCACGACCAACGCATTTTTCATGGCGTCTTGCAGTGTTTCACTCTCATCCATCGTGGCGTTTTTGGGACAGGGCGTTGGGATTGCTTCCAGGGGATGTCGACGGAACGCGACCGGAATCCCCTTGCTGCAATAGTGGTCGGCCACTTTTTCGTACCATTTGTGTATGCCGCCACAGCCCCATACACTCATGTCGTTGGCCACTTGCCCAACCAACAATACGTGGTCGTAATCCATCGACCAGGGTTTGAGGATGTCTTCGCCCCACAATTGTTTCCAACGCGGTTCGGTGCCTATAATGTGTCTTGACTGTCCGCTCAACCCGCCGTAGCCGAGCGACACCCACTCGTTCCGATTTCCGATGTAACCCTTTTCCAACACCAGAATGTTTTTGTCCGCCTGGTGGATCGGCTTCAGCCGCCGCACGCCCCACGCGATGACCATATCGTAGTCCGACAACCACGAAACATCCCCCTTGAAGTTGCTTTCGTATTTGATCGTCACGCTGTCGCCGCAACGGCGGATGCCGTCCGCGAATCGGAAGCAGGCCTTCTTCGGCAATTCACGGTGCTTCCCGAGCGCCATCCTCATCAGCAGTTTCATTGTACTCTCCGAAACACGTATAGTTTACGCTTCCGCTGCCGCTTGTTGTATTCCGCCGTGGCGTCCGCGTCCAACCACCAACCCCGCCGCTCGAACAGCTTGCGGACGTAATCCAATTCCTGGCAATTCACGTGCCCGAACCCACGGTTGACCGGCCTCGCCCAGCTTGCGATGATCCCCTCCTTGGGGATGGCGCAGACGTTGTCCATCATCTTCGATTCTAGTTCTCGCGGCACGTGCTCGCCCACTTCAGTGAACAGGCCCCAATCGGACGTGGCGTGAAACCTGCCGCAATCCCCGGTCAGGTCGGCCCACAGCACCTCACCGCCACGAATATCCTCTATACCCAAAGTACTATCCAAGCCCAACGCCTCGTAACCCCACTTGTGGAGGGCACGGACGGCGTTCCCCGCCCCCGCCCCCATGTCGATCACCGTCTTGCCGGGCGGTATGATCGAGGTAATCTTGTCCATTATTCTTTGCCCGGCGATCTTCCTGGATGGCCTTCTCTTGTTGGCCAGAGCGTTTTGCTGCTGCCTCATCGAGAACGATCCGACCGCCGCGAGTTCCCGCCCCCCATCGAATTGGAACCCATATGTTTCGATTTCGTCTGCATAGTAGTCTTTCACCATCCGCTGCAATTCCGGTGTATAGTATTCACGGTAGTCGCGGTGCGTGGAGGCGTTTTGTTTCGGCAACGGGCTGTGCTTCAATCCGACCTTCATGCACAACAATCGCCAATCGCCATCCAGATGCTCATATCTACCCACGAATTTGACGCCCCATTGTAGCCAGAATGATTGCAGGCTGCGGTATTCCCCCGATCCGCGTTTGCAAAGCTGTTGCTCGGTCCATCCTTTTCCATCGTTGGTCACATGACGAACGAAGGCATCGAAGTTGGTGAAGTGCCCGGTGCGTGGTATCCGTTTGTAACTGCGGCGCTTCGACAGGTAGGCGTACAGCGAAACCAAACGGTCCCAACTGTTGCGGACAATGGCGAACGTGAACGCCTGATCGTACCATTCCTGCGTGACCCCCCGCTTCTGCATCAGAAAGTCCAACTTGCCCGTCGGGTTCTGACCGGGGTTCCAATCGAGAAAATAGGTCCACGCCATATTGGGATCGAATCGTCGCAGTCCACCCTTTAGGGCCTGGTAACTGGGGGCGTTCTGGTTCGCCCAGGATCGGATGCTCTTGCCCGCCGTACGGGAAATGTGCACGTGCATCGTTTGTTTCACCAAACCCACCCTTGCCCTTTCAATTTGTCCATCCACTTGTTCCCCACCGAATCGCCCCACTCCCCAACGCCGCCGATGTTCTCCTGTAGGCACTCCCGGTATATTTTTCCCCACATGGCCACGCCCCTCGGACTCTTCGACGGACGAACGTTGCTGTCGCCGTGGTAGTGACGAACGACCACGTCCTCGTCTCTCAATTCCGATGGCTGGTATTTCTCTTCCGGTGCACAGTTCCACCGCCCACCCACCAACACGGCCATCTCGTTGGTGGGTATGAACTTCGGCATCAGCATGTGTAGCACCTTTTCGTCGGCTATGAATGTTGAGCGCGCCGCCATCGTCCATTCGTACCACAACGGCAACACGGGGGACGTGGGCTTGGCCGCCCACACTCCGCCGTTCACGCTGGGCCAATTCGGCTTCCTGACCGTCTCTACCAAAAGGCGGTCGATCTCCGAGAACTTCAGCAGCGTTCCCACGCGACTGTTCATCATCTTGGAACCCGTCTTCCAAGCGTTGAATTGCGTGGCGGCGAATCCGTAACGGCTTCCCATGTCGAACAGGGGGGCCAAGTCGCCGTGTATCGTTGTGTCGGCGTCCAGATACAATACCACGTCGTCAGGCGGCAGGGATTGAACCAACTTATTCTTGTCCAGAAATTGGTCATTCTTGCCACGGTACTTCGGCTCGCGCAATTTGGCCTTTACGTTGAGCCGTTCGTCCGACGCGATTCGCTCGACGAGATTCCAGGATTCCCTCCACGCATGTACCGTCACCGGGCCGTTCCAGTGCTTTTGCAACGTCCACAGCGAACAAACTAGATACGGCAAGTGGGGTGGATGGCTTATCAGATAGACTATTTGATTCATGGGTCGGGTAGTGGGTCACTTCGACCCTTCCTATTTCATTGGGGCCGATGCCCCTCCACAGGCATTACCGCCGCCCCTACCGGGCGCGGATGCTACGATTTGTAAGGCCCGTTGTAGCACATTGCGAGCCGCGTTTTCGTCACGACAAAGAACCAAACCACAGTGAGAACACCGATGGATACGAACCGCAAGGGACTTTGGCACAGTTTGGCCGCACTGATTGCAATCCTGGCTTGTACCGGCTGGATTTACCTTCACTACTATCCTACCAGCTTCTTCCGCTTTGTAGGTCAAGCGTTGTGTAAATTGAGTCCAGGCAGCGTCCAGGATACTCTTACCGAATCGGCTACGGGCCATACCTGCTACATTTAAGTCCTCTGCTTTGATAATAACTAATCCGTTGTTCCAAGGCGTCATTGAAAAGGGCACGCCCAACATTGAGATAATGGATAAGTTGGGCTTCTTGAAACCGTGTTGGATACAATCGGTAGGTTAAAACTCGTAGCATATTAGGATTTTACCATAATACCAATTTTATGTCAAGGGTCGCAACAGTATTTGGGGTTGAACAAACGCTCCACCACGTATATGGCGTCGTACTGGCCTTGCCATATCCGCGCGGTGTGAACCCATTGGCGAACGAAACCGTGCCCCACCACCCAATCATGGACGCTCCTGGGTGTACACCACCCGTCGCCGGGTGGGTTCGCCGTCATCTCGATGTTCATCACCTCGACGCCCTTGACAAAGTTAGAGCCTCCCTTCAACACGCTCAATTCGTTGCCTTCGCAGTCGAGCCAGAGCAGGACGCACTCGCCTTCCGGCGAACTGCGGAACAACCTGTCCAGCGTGGTCACGGGCACCTCGATCTGGCTGTACGTTTCGCCCTCCCGCGTCTGGTGGTGCGAGTGCAAACTGGAACCGTCCTTGTGCGTCCGCTTGACGTGCAAACGGGCGGTTCCGACCCTGTCGCTCAGCGCGACGGCATACAAGTCGCCCGGATATTTGCCCTTCAGGTCTTTGACAATTTGCGGGTGTGGCTCGAAGCCGACGAACTTTACGTCGGGCCACTCCTTTTGCAGCACATCCGTTTCCTCGTAGTGCTGGCCAACGCCAACGTGGTAGATGTAATCGGCCCGCCACGCCAACGTGTCGCACACGGTCCCGACGGAAATGCCGCTGCGGCTGAATAGCCTACCCATTGTCACTCCTTTTTGTGTTTGACATTGCCTCTTCGGATTTCTCCCTTACGTTTTTGTCGGAGTTCCAAGGTTGCCAGCCACGCTTTTTCATTCTAGGTCTAATGATTTCATATCCCAACCGTTTTGCAATATACCACGTATACCCATCTTGGGAAGGAACGGGCAAATGGCCCGGAGAACATGTTTTTTTTGCAAAATCAGCACAGGTCTTTGTAAACTTCGTGTTGAAAAAAGCACACCAAGATATGATACGAGAATGACACACCCGATCCTCTCCGGGTTTGGGAGCTAAGTTTAGAGGAGGGAATCTCCAAATTGAATCAAGACGATCAAGATTTGCTCCTGCCCATTCATCCAATTCCAACATCTGATTCGGTGGCCGTGTAAATCCCCACGGATGCGATATGATTGCATTGTTAGGCTTGAACCATTCCGGGTCGATCCAATCGTCCTGCCCCGTCGCCACAACGTCGGTATCGAGTTTCAACCAAAAGGGCGTTTCAACCACAGCCGCCGGAACGAAAACGAAACCTGACAGCATCTTTTCACGTTGCGGATCGTTCCATTTGTCGGTTTTTTTCTTTCCGTAAATAAAATTGCCCGGTGGCCAGGCAACACAAGACAAGTTGGGATGATCCACCACCGCTCGTATCTGTTCGGCTGTTACTTGTTCCCAATCAAAAAACACCACCATCGGCCTGGACAGCAATCCCGGTTTGTTCTTTCGCCATGTGGGCCACGTCCAGGAAAGTTGACGCAAATGCCGTTCATCTACCCCAACCACCAATGTGAAGTCATTCATGTCGATTTCTTTCGGAAGTTGTTGTCTTGATCGGCAAGTCCCCACTACATATATCATACCATCTTACCATCGTCGCCACGCTCCTCAGCGAAACAGACAACATTGTCGCCAATACAAGCGTCCGCTGCTTTCCATCTTTGGGCAGAATCGAATCCAGGGAATGTTCTAATTTATTTCCTAATGGGGAAAACAACTTATAATCATACCGCAATCCCCTACCCCTAGAACAACTCAAAAGGTGATACCAAATTGCGGCGGCCGGACAAGGCAAGCTATGAGTTTGTTTTAATTGTGGCCTTCTTTCCCTGCACAGTTTCTCGACCTCTTGGATGGCAAGGTGCAACGGATGTTCATGGGCTGCAATCTCTTCGCCATCGTACCGATTAAGCTGGTCAACCGCCCTTTGGATTGCATCGCTCAACTCTTTGTGTTTTCCCATCGTGTTCTCCTTATAAACTGTTATTCTCCCTTTCGCTTGTAACGCCGTAGCCGCTTCCCTAACGCCATTCTTTGCTTGGCCGCAAAACCATACCGGCCCGGGCCGAAACGCCTCCAGTGGCGACGTGGGGGCTTGTGGGAGTTATTATAAAGCATCGCTCCAAGACCCCCCAACATCTAACCTATGTATATCTTCAAGACTTACTTTTCCTTCGGGAGTATTTGATTGGTATATTTCTACAACTTCCCCTTCTTCTAAAACACAAAAACGGTGTACTGTTCCAGCCTCTACCATGTATATACTACCTGGCTTTAGTACAGTCTTGAATAAACTGTCCCCATGCCATTCCTGAATAATCAGTTTACCAGACACGACGGCAAACAGATTGTTCCTTTCCGCATGGTAATGACGAGAGCAGCAAAACCCAGGGTTGACTTGTAAAAAGCTCACGCTCAAATAGTCAGATACAAACAAATGCCAGACACGGCCCCAAACTTTTTGTTCCCATTCCATATCAATTCTCCAGATAATACCCACTAGCAACAACTTCGTTTGGAAACGTTACATTCAATAACAAGGGCATAACGAAACCCTTCTTTTCAATCGCGACTTTGTCAGCAAGTTGATGATCTCCAAAAATACCAAAGACTTCCCAATTGAACTCGTTTACGCGTTTCTCTGGTGGAAGAAAACGCCCAACCAAATACAACTTTGATTGTCGCGGTGGCGGTGGTGGCGGAGGGCTTGGCTTCTTGTTCGGCAGCGGATTTGTCATTTTACTTCCCATACTCTTCTCCTTGTAATCTATTATACCGTTATTTTACCGGATCATAATAGTTTCTTAAATCAGGAACTATCTCGCACCCCCCACGGCAATCTTCCACGGCATCGACGAACGGCACGTAGGGGAATGCACGAAGCCCCGATTTCTCATAACAATTATACACCGACAAACCGAATCGCTCGAACACGCCCGCCTCTTGCATCTTGCAAAGCCAGTTGTTTATGACCACAAATTGCCCGGAATTGGAACGGCAGGCCCCCCCGTCTCTCGCCTGCCCAAACGAATACCCCGCCTCTGGGGACATACGAAAGTCCACACCGATCAGATATATCCGTCTGGCCCCCAGATAGTACAGCACGCGCAACCCCAGCAGAAAAGTGCACACCGTTTTCGGCTGCCCCGTCCGCTCGACTCCTGACTTGTGGTTGCCCCACAACGCCCCGTTGGATCGGAAGAAGCTGTCGTCAGGCACCAACCAACTTTCGCGTTGAAAGCCCCACACGTTCGGGCAGTCGCAGGCAGACTTGCCGAGCAACTCGAATCCGTCCGCCGTCCTTCTTCTCAGCGTACCCCTTCTGGGCTTCATCTTCGGGGTCGGTATGAACTTCATCACGCCGGGATCGAGCCATATCGAATGCGAGAACTTCCTCGGCGGGTCGGCACAGATCATCGCCTGCGGTCTGACCTTGGGGTGTCCGGCGACGTTGTTGACGGCCAGGGTCCACACCCCACGCAACGACAGCAAATCCAAATCGAATTCGTTGGCCGAGGGACCTCCGCCCATCAGGAAGGCGGAACCGCCGGCGAGAATGTTCCTGAGCGATTCCGTTCGGTTGTGGTTTCTGTCGATAATTATAAGTGGATCGATCCACTTCTTTGGTAGGTCGGAAGGGGTTTTTTTATCGGTGCATTTTTCGCACTCCGATTGGTCGGGGTGCAGGGTGCAAGTCTTGTCAAGCAAGTACAGACAATCCGACATCATAGTTTGCCTCTTATATATCCACTGTAAATAATCTGGTATAATGTACTATGGAAAGCAAGTTAGGGTACTGTCCCAACAAAAGGTAGCCTTGCTTTTTATCCTACTAATGGGGGGTTTTTCTATGGGGTAATTGGTCACCATCCATTCTCCTGCTACGATATGGCATGAATTGCAAGCCCCTAAATAGTAGGAGACAAACAATGAGCAAGGGTAAGTTTTGGGGAGTATTGGACAGGATTGGGATAGGATATGCGGTCGGTGATTTGAGTTATCGGCTTATGGGAATAGTTGGGGGATTATCTTTGATGGTTTCAATAGCAGAAGGAATATGGGAATGGATGCGAGGCACTCCGATTGTTCCTCTTTGTTTACTAATGTACGGTATGTTCCTGTTTTCTTTGTTTTCTTTGATGGCAATTGCTGCTGCAATAGCAACTTGGCGTGGCAGGGGTATAAACAAACTGACGTTCACTTATGATTCATTGCACCACTATGAGAAAACGAACAAGGGAACGAGATACAAAATAGCTGTTCGTAATGATTCATTGTATGACTTGAAAAATGTTTGTGTACGTATTATTAGTATAGAGGCTAAAGGTGAATCCAAACGTAAAAGACAAGGCGCTGCAAATGCGGCTGTTGGGCATTGTTTGCAATTATCGCATGGTCAACAAGATACTGATAATAAAAGTGGGAGTTTCGGTTTAGCATTGCATGGAGACGAGCAATTGGTGAATGTGGTTCACATTTGGAATAGTGATCGTTTCTATTTGCTGGTTGCGGGAAGGGATGGAATCAAAACTAATTCGGGCATGTACGAGATTAAATTACGAGCAATAAGTGAAAAGCGGGTTTTTGGAGAGACAACCATTTGCATAAATCGTAGCAGTGGTGGTGATCCCATGTTTACACAGGTCATTGCCTGAACTCCTCACATTTAACACACCGCCAACTCATCGAGCAGCTCCTCCAGTTCCCAAACGTGATTCGCCACACCCGCCTCGACCGCCGGCGTCGTCTTGATTGTACCATGAATCCGGCAGAAGTTATAGTACAAAAAGTAGATCGCTAGATGGTATTCGTGGTTCTCCCACTTCTTGCTGAACGCGTTGGTCAATCGGGTCATGCGACGGACGGCCATGCGGATGTTGAGGTTCTGCCTTTCCACATGACTCGTGCACACCCGATTCACGTCGGGGCGTCCGCAGACTGAATGAAGCCGGGCGCCCGCAATCGTGGAAGGCGAGTATCGTGTGTTCGGGGAATGCGGCACTTGGCCCCCATACGTCTTGATGACTTGGGCAAAATCCACCTGCCCGTCGAAGGCGTCGGGGATCGCCGTTTCGTAGGGGATGTATCCGTCGGCTGACAATTGGAAACGCCCGTCTACGGCTTCCCGTAGTTGCCGAGCAAACTTGTGCGTTTCAGTGGGTGTACGACGGCCGACGCGCCAGGCCAGAAGCAGCTTGGTGTTTCGCTCCATCGCCGTGAAACAGTAGGCCTCGCCAAATCCCCTTCCGTAGTTCTTCTGCTTGCGGGTTCTCTCCTTGCAGCCGACGAAGCTCCATATCTCATCCGCTTCCACGTCGGTTGCGGGTAGATTCTGCATCTCCGTGGCCCAATACCGCTTGGCCCTGCGGCCCACCGTCTCCAACAGATTCAGGACCGTGTCGCGGTGGATTCCGATGATTCGCTCAATTGAGAGGATGCTGTTCCCCTCCAACAGCAGCTTCAGGCAGAGCAATCCCTTTTCCTTGGAAATACGCATACTGCCGAAGGGTTTCGGTTTGTGTTCCTTCCAAACCCTGCCACACAAAACACATCGAAACCGCTGATCTCCGTACTTGTCGCGTCCGTGGCGTCTCGTCTTGGTGTGATGACAAGCTGGTGCAATCATGGTGGCCTTTGCTCATGCGGCCAGCCGACGGTATAATACTAATGTATGGGGTTAGTATTCAGGTCGATTGGCCTGGGTGCTACGTTGCCGCCCCGGTTGGATTTAGACCTCCAGCCGGGGTTTTTCGTTGGTGTTTGCTCATACTACCATTGTAATGATGTCAACAACACAAATCTAGTAAAATCCCTTGATTTTTACTACAATTGTCATACAATAGTATTGTGGAAGACAACATAGGAGCAATACAATGAGCAAGGACAAATCGGAAAGAACCCCTAGATCAAAGGGGGGCATGTTTTATCTAGCGGGGAAAACCCCCCGATCAGAGGGGGGTGTGTTCTATTTGCAAGTGAGAGTCGCTGATGTGGAGAAGACGGCGTTTGTCGAAGCGAGCCGGTTGGCCGGCCTCAATATGTCCGCCTGGGTGAGGGAGCGGCTGAGAAAAGCCGCCAGAGAAGAGCTGTTGTCGTTTGGAAAAACTGTTCCTTTTCTGAATGGAAAGTGAAAGTGCATGAAAAAGCCGCACCGTTTGACGGGTACGGCGGTAGCCGAACGGGCTGTTGGAGCCTGACTGCAACGTCAGGTGATCGTCCTAGCACTTATATTATCGGCTATGCACAGAAAAAGTCAAGAAGAAAAAAGGAGCGAATGGGATTCGAACCCATGAACCAATGTTTTCTGAATAGAAAGTGAAAGGGTATAATAGAGGGTAGCTGACAGTTGTGGATTCTCCTGCTATGATGTGGTATAAATCGTAAGCCCCTAAATAGTAGGAGAGAAGCGATGTCGGTACGAGAACTTGTTGCTCGACTTTCTGGTAAGGGAGAGGGCGAACTAATTGTTGAGGTAGTTATGAAAGTCATTGCTAAGCTGTTGGTTGGTGCTGTGCTTGTTTTTGTATTGCTAATCCTCTGCGATGGTAAGCATATAGTATGGTCTATTATTGCTGGATTGTTGTTATTCTTGTCATTGGTTGTGCAATCTCTTTTGCCTGCCGTCCGACGCTACTTTCGGTCTAAAGCATTGTCCGAGATTATTCTGAATGAATTGAAATCCATCCCGCAGGAAAACGATGATGAATCTTGGAGGGCATGGGTAAATCAGATGGTGGCGTTGTTGCGGGGAATGGGCCTATTGAGAAAATCACAGGCCCTGAGAGAATCACTCGAATGTTTGCCCCCGAACGGTAGAGCGTGTGCTGCTGAGAAGTTTCTTTTGGGTATTATACATGAGGAATCGTTCTCTACCCCCTAAAGGTAGAGGAAGCCCTTTTTACAGATTTTTCAGGATTTTTGCTGTTTCAACATCGGAAGTTGTATAA
>SDBT01001026.1_pt1 | contig 47473 bp, 69 predicted proteins | sample 2277101 | NCBI WGS metagenome assembly SDBT01 (sample SAMN10404973, study PRJNA504765) | marine sediment metagenome | isolation source: marine sediment core GS10_PC15, 103 cmbsf | place: Arctic Ocean: Southern Knipovich Ridge | collected 2010 | reverse complement strand
TCCATGCCGCCGCATCCGGTGAAGAGTGAGCCTGCTTTCATAGCTTCAACTCCCTGACCCAAACAGATCGCCCTGGGTCTCGAGCTCGACTATCGGGCCCTCCGAAAGTACATCCTGAATCAACTTGATCATCTCGGCCGGGGACTCGGTTAGGTTTTTTATCGTGAACCGCAAAACCCTGTACCCCATCGCTGCCGCTTCGTTGTATTTTTCGCAGTCGCTCTGGAATCCAGAAGCCCGCGTATGGCGCCCCATGGAAGCGTAGACACGCTCTTTCCTTTTCGTCCGCTTGTTGAGTCGATGGACTGGCCGCTTACAAGAGTCGCATGTCACGGGATACGACATGACGCCTCCCTCCAGCTCGACGGCTAATCGATACGCTGGCCAGGCAAAATCGAACCGCCACATTCGAGTAGGGTGAAACCGGAATTCACGCGTCGGGTACGGAGAATCTTTGGCAGCTAGCAGTTTCCACTGTTGCATGAAGGCGACTTCGAGGCTGGATGGTTTCTTCTTACCCATGGTTACTTTCTCGCCTCAGCTAACTGGTCTTCGAGATCTTTGACCCGCTCTCTTAGATAGGTGCCGTCAGCCGAAGCCCTGTCACCGGCTTCGACGAGGCAGTCGATTACAAGGCACAACTCCGCTCGCGATCCGGTAGCCTTTATTCCGGCTATTTTCGCCATCGTTACCGCTCGATGTTGTTCTTCGTCCGGTGATAAAACGCCATCTTTCATAACTTTCTCGCCTCTCGGTAATCAGCCCAATCACAACGTAAGCACAACGACCCGTGGCGCAACCGGCTGGTGATCGGGCTAGCCAACCGCGCCTCGGCTTCCTGGCCGTCGTGGACGTTCAACGTCGCCCAGGTTGATTTGCAGTCCCGATAACGCCGGTCAAGGATCCGCTGCAACACGTCGACCCCGTACCGGCTCGTTTCGCCCTTGGGCGGGATTGGATCGCTGATGAACAGTATTTGGCTCTCCGTAAATCGCAAAATGAACGCGGCCTCGGAGCCCTTGTCGTCGATCAGTTGCCGCGCCTGTTGATAGAGGCCGGCCCCATTGATCCACTGGACCACATAGCCCCATTGCAGGATCGCGGAATACGCCAGCGCAACTAGTAAGTGATCCTTACCAGTTCCCGGCCGGCCGAAGAGCACAACGCCGCTGCCGTCTTGGAGGCGATCCGGCAAATCCTCAGCCATCTCGACCAGGGCCGTGAAAACTTCCTGCTGACTGACCCGGCCGTCGGCCTTCTCTTCGTAGACCCGGTAGCCATTGAAGTCGCACCGCCGGTACCGGATGCCGAGCTGTTTCATCAGCCGGACGTAGGCGGTGCGACGATCGCCCTCGGGCACCCGCGGCTCCATCGGCCGGAAGCGGGGGTGGTCGGCTTCGACCGCGTCGAGGATCTCAGAAAGCAGACCGCTGAGTTTCTCCGCCTTGGTCATATGCTCCGTTGTTGGTGCTTTTGTCATCGCGATATCTCCCGTCCAGGATCATTCCGGCGATCCAGTCGCCAGTTTTGTTTTTGGTAAAAAGCTTTTCGAGTCCGAACCACGACTTTTTCAGGTGACCCGACCGGCGAAACTCTGCCTCGAAGCTTTCGCGGTTGTCGACGTTGACCAACTCCCGTAGACGGGGGGTTTTGTTCCAGGCGGCCCAGCCCCTACGCACCCCCTCGTTTGGCCTCTTCTGATCCACCCGGCGTGGGACGAGGCCTGTCGCGGCACAATCGTTCCACCAGGCGACCCAGTCAAGCAGCTCTGCGGGGATGGGGTTTCCAGCGGTCGCAGTCGGCTCGGCCGACGAAAGCGCTTTAGGCTTAGGTATAGGCTTTAGGGTAAGGCTAGAAGGATCCGCGTTTAGATCCCGTTTAGATCCCGTTTGTCCCCCGTTTGTCCCCCGTTTGTCCCCCGGTTCTCTCTCCACTGGTGTGGGGGATAATCCATTTGTATCTTCACTGGTGTGGGGGATAATCTCGCCGTCGTCGTCGCATGCCCCGTCTTGGATATCCCGGTACTGCTTGGGGATCATCGCCCAGTACTTACCCACCTTACCCTTTCCCCCTGATTCATAATGGAGCCAGCCGGCCTCAACGGCGAGCTTTCTGGCTCGGTCGAGTTTTCCCCATGTCGTGAATCCACTTACGGCCTGCAACTGATTATTCCACCACGTTACGGGGCCCGTGTATCGCTTGGCATCTTCGGTGTGGACGATGACCGCTACCAACCAGCAGGCGCCGACCCCGATCTCTTGGGCGGCACACACCCGCCCCATTTTGCGGATCACCTTGTGGGCGAAGAACGGTTCCCGTTTGGGATATTCAGCCATCAACTACACTCCGTAAAACACTCCGTAAAAGAACCCCCGCCCGGTTTAGCACCAAGAAACATGGCCAAGGCCAAGAAAGTGGCCAAGAAAGTGGCCAGAATTTTGCCGGGCGGGGGGTAGTTTGGGTTTTGTTCAACGTGCTATTTCAGACCTTAGCGGCTTCGCGGGACGATGTCAAGATTTTTTGTCGTCCTTCATTGACTCGCTCGCCTGGCAGACGCAGAAACCCGCCCCCACCAAGAAACCCGCCCAAAGTAGAATGGCCGTAAACACGAGGCCAACAGGCTCACGTCCCATCCTAACCCAGTCGGGGCCATAAAAACAAAACCACTGCGCCGTCAGCGGGGTCGCAACCATTGCCGAAATAAACGCAACGGTCATCGCTTGCCAAAACAGGGTAGATACTTTCATCGCTTCGCTTTCGTTGGAGTTGGTGGATTGCCCGTTACCGTGGTTTCTGACGCTTTACCCGCCCGTATGAGGCGAACTATCTCGGCTGAGAGAACTGTGTTCGCGGCCTTTAGTTGGTCAACCTCCGCCCATGCGGCATTTTGCCGAGCTAGATCATCTAACACCGCTCGACGGAAACCTGCATCGTAAGCCGTCATTGCAATGTTGCGATTGCCGTATAAATTCAGGCCGGACAATGCACTTTCGCGTACTGATTCGTAGCTCATCGCGAGCCTTTCTTAGGCAAGTCTTGCTGTTTGGTTTACCGTGGCTTCTGTCGCGCCCGCCGACGCTGTGCCCGATCCTCTTCACGCTGGATCCGCCGTGTCGGGTCTTGGGACCAATCGCCGCCCTCGTCCGGATCGTCGTCGAACTCGATCTTGCACGATGTGCAAAAGTAGTTCCGATCGCGGTCGTGGTAGACGTGGCTATTGCTTTTGCACTGGATGCACTTGGGCATTTCGCTCATGGATTGATCTCCGATGTCTGGTTCCAATTCCAAAGCCCTTGCTTGCCGGTTGCCGCCACGGGCTCGGGCAGCTTCTGGACGTGCGTCAGTACCCAGGCGTAGGGCCCCTCGGTATACCCGTGTTCAATAACGTCGCTGAGTAGATCAAGATCACACCCCGTCGATTTCAGGAATGAGCGGGATTTATCAATATCCCACAGCGCCTCGCGAAGTCGCACCACAGAAAAGCAAGCCAATAAGTGGCAGGTGGCGACAACCACGCCCGTCGGGAATCCCCTCAACTCACCAGCGGTCAAGTAGCGAGACCCCTTGCCTGCATGGATCGCCAGCGGTCCCCGATAGGACGTGTCCCATGTACGGTTTTCCACCCACTTGTGGCCGTCGGCGATCAGGCTGGCGTAGGGCTGGGAAATCGTCAAGGCTTTCATCGCGTCACCTTTGGGTGTTGCTGGACTCGCATTTCTTCCGACCACTCTGACGGGTCGGCGCCTTTTTTGTCGTCGAGCGCAATGTCCTGCCGCCCGTCCCACGAGCCAGGGTCTGGATTGAATACGCACGGGTTTGATCCCCACTGCTTCACATAGCAAGCCACCCCAGCCGCGGCACACTGCTGGACGATATCGAGAATCCATTCGATCTGGCACGGCCGGGCAAGGGGGCCGGACTCGCCGCCGACGATTACCCAATCGATATGTTCATCGGAGGGGACATGCCAACATGGCTCGCCACATTCAGGACACGCCCAGCCGTCTGGCTCATCGTCGAAGTCGTGTCGTGGGGCCATTAGCTCGGAGCCAGCCCAATTACACACTGAGCATCTTAGTCCGGTCGATAGGCATTGCGATAAATCCACCGGCCCGATCATTGGCTCTAGGCTCACGCCCAGTACAGGGGACAAGTGGCGGCATTCAACCAGGTGATCGATCCCGGCTTCGAGCGTCTCTTGGTCCGACGCAGAATAGAGAAGCCACACATTGGGAATCGGCAGACCTTGCTGCCATGCGTTATCCGGTGATTCCCTCCCTGACCCCATCCGGTCGCGTAACCACGGCAACGTCATCTCCCTGATGTTCTCCGGCCGCTTCGTAAGCAGCAGGTAATCGAGATTTGGGGTCTGGTCGATGACGTCGAACATGTCGCGCCGAAGGTCATCCAGGGTCAACATCCTGGAATACGGGCAATCAATATGCTCAGCAGGTACTACTGACGGGTGGAGCTCCAATATCCTCCCTATCACGTCCACAATCGGGCCGCTGAATTCCTCGAATGGATCGGGAGCCAAACAGATGCGATGGCGTTCCTTGGATTTCAGTGCGGCACGCTGCCACTTCCCGGGCAGTCTCCAGTACCGATCGTTTGCCTTCCGTCCACTGGGCAACATCCACGGATTCCACGTGTGGGCCGCCAAACTGATCTTGCTGTTCTCAGCCATCTTGATTCTCCAATTGGTCCCAGATTTCCTCGGCTTCTCGCAACGTCAGGCCCCCAGTATCCTCCGCGTCGCACAACGCTTCGACAGCGTCAAGTCGTGCCGTCGAGCCGAGTGGGGCGTTGACGATCGCGGACCTCAACCGGTTAGCATTCGACACCTTGTCCATCACCTTCTCCCCACGAGTCAGGTTCGTATGGGGTATGGTCTTCGTCGCAGTCGTGGCAGTTTCCGGAAGGACAATCGTCGTTTTTGATTGTGATATTGTCATCGGACTTGCTCCTATATTCTTGGGCAGCGTATTTCGCAAACCCGACGACCAACGCCTCGGTCGCCTCCGCTGCGGCAACGGACGTTGGTATCCGTATCAGCCACGCCAACGTATCTTTGATGTCGTTGGGGTAGTCGAAATTATCGGCCAACGTCGGGTCGTCTAGTATTGCTCGGACTATCATCAGTCATCGGCCTCCCATACCGTGCCGTCTTCAATTATCACAGTGGCGTGTTCATCGTTACCGACGCGCTCGATCCAGAACTGATACCCAGCCGCGTCGGCCTTCGCGCATAACGCAACCAGGCTTTCCTCGTCCAGGTAAGCCCCGTCGCGAATCAGCATCACCTTGAGTTCTGGATTCGCCGCCATGCCGATCGCCGTACTAAGGTCGAGTCGCTCCGACTGGCTGCACTGCTCGAACGGTACGCCGTTGATCTCGACGCCGTTGTCGGTCAGCGCCAAGCCGTCGACTGGTATATCCAGATCGGCGAGCATGATAGCCTTGGTTGCGCGAGCGTTGGTCACGGCCGCGTCGGCTTCGGCCGCCTGCTTGGTGACAGCCTCCAATTCCTTGCGGTTCGCCCGGTGAGTTGCGGCAGATTCGTAGGCCGCATTAGAGACGGTAGCGGCTTCGATATCTTTCGTGGTGGCAGCAATATCCGCGTCAATCGACTCCATTAAGCGATGCGATTCTAGTTCCTCCATGCCATCCCGACGCGTCTGTTTAGCGTCTCTCATCCGCCCTATCGCGTCATCAAGAGATGATCGGATCGAATCGATTTCGCGTTGGCATGCCTCACCGCGATCCGTCGCAATTTCAATTCGCTGGGTAACATCTCCGCGACTTTTCTTCGCCTCCAATAATTCAGTTCGGCTGGCCGCTAGACCGGCCACGTCAACCTTATCGGACGGTGCCTCTTCGCCCTCTACGTTTGCCTGTGCAAACAGCCGCTTCAGATCGCGGTTCAGATCCTTCCGCACCTCGAAGTAACCAAGGATCTCCGCGTCGATCTCGGTTAGGTCCACGCCCGCGGCCGATCGTAACGCCTCCGCCTGGTCGGCTGGCTTCATGCGAGAAAACGCGACGGGGTCGAACGTCAATGAACCATAGAGTTCATCGAGCATCTTTTGCGGGCTAGCGAACGGACGGCCATCGTCGATGCCGACCACCTTTAACGTGGTCTTGCCATCTTCCTTGAATTCGCGAGTAACCCGGATCGATTTAGTGCCGCCCAGTTCAAGCGTCACGCTGGCACTCTTGGAGCCGGTCTGGATCGGCTTACCCGGGATAGTGCCCTTGCCCCCAAGGGCGTATTCGATCGCGTCCAGAACGCTAGATTTTCCAGCCTTATTGCGGCCGCCAATAATGACGTGGCCGTCTGGTGTGATTTCTACCGCCGAAATCCGCTTGACGTGGTCGACAGTCAGCTTGGTAATCTTACTCATCGTTTTGTCTCCGAATAGATTGACGTGTTAGTTTTACTGGCTCCGGTGGGACTCGAACCCACATCCCCTTTCCGACGCACCCAGGGCGATGGAAAAACACAAGACAGCGCTACTGTTGCTTGTGGCGTCTTTCATTTCCATGCGTCTACCAATTCCGCCACAGAGCCAAAGTGCCCAGCCACCGGAGCCATTCCGGAAATATGGCCTTTCGACCTCCCCGGGGAATCGAACCCCTGGCTGGACCACAAAGTTCCGGCGTCTCAACCGGCTGCCAGGGAGTGAGGCCCCTGTCTGTTGCCTGGAGTGACTCAGTCCATTTCCGAGGATACTCTGGACACTCCACCGGAATCCTTTAGGGGGCATGTGCTCTATTCCGGCCACTACACTTTTATATCACTTGGCCTCAGCGGCCAACTCCCGGAACCGTACCCGGCACTGGCCCGTAACCGCCTCGCAATCCGCCGGCGTCAGGTCTCCGGTAGACTGGGCGGCCATCGCTTCGTTTTCGATGACGATCGTCTGCTGCTGTGTGGACGTTTCGAGCCGGTCCATCAGGTGCTCACACTTCGCCAACGATGCCATCTCCTCGGGGGACAACCCCGGTGACTCGGCCTCTGGCTCTTCCTCTTTTTTCGCGTTGGACCGTGGGCCACGGCGCTTACGTAATCCGCTCTTTTTGTTTCTGCATAGTTTCGCAATGTGTTCCTTGGTCACCTCGGGCAATCCACTAGACGCCAACCCGTCGAGGATTTCGTCGCACTGGCCTAGTAGGGTTGCGTCGGCAAGTAGCCCTTCCGCCTCGGCGATCGCTTCCCGTGTGGCGACCTCCGGCGGATCGCCCGTAGATAACGCCTCAGCTTCGTCGATCAGGTCGGTAGTCGACGTAGGCTTTCTTGTACTGAGCTTCTCGGCCAGGTCGTCAAGTGAACTGACCGGCACTTCGAGCCCCGCATCTTCCAGGCTTGGCCCGATGTCCGTGAGTTCCTCGGTGGCCTGCATACCCATAATGACCTCCGGGTAGCGGGTCCGGATCAGGTACATCGCCGCCCGGTAAAGGTACATCAGATCAGGCAGCGTCGACCACTTTGACGGCGTGCCGCTCTTGCCTTTTGCTTTGGCCCAACCCTCGGCTTTGACCATCGCGTAATTGACCAGCGGCCCGTAAACAATCTCGCCGGTAGAAGCGTCCTTCACGTAGGCTCGGCAGGATTGCTGCTCAAGCCCTGTGCCTTTGCTGTCGTATTGGATCGTCCCTTCGATCTTGCCCGAGGCGTGTAGCAAGCTGATCGCCATCTGGCTATCGACGCCCGGCTTCCCGTGGACGATATAGACGTGCTGGAATGCCATGAATGGGTCGACCTTCCAACGCGCCGCAAGCTGGGCCACGATCGCGCAATCCTCTGCCTTGCCACGGAATGCTTCGGGGACCAGCATCGACCGCGAGTAAAGCTTGCCAACGCGATAGAGTCCGCCAAGGGTGGACGCCTCGAAACCGCCTGGGCCGATCTTCACCTCAGACATTTCCCGAGCCTCGAGCCGAGCCTTTTCGGTTTCGATCCGGGCCACCTCGGTTGCCGCGATCGCCACGTCCAGGGCGTTCTTTGGATCGGTCGCGAACAGGTCGCGAGTCAGCTTCTCAAAGGTTTGTGGTTCTTCGCTCACTTTTTCAGTCTCCGAAATTGGCGGCAAGAAGTTTCCCGGGCCTCCCGAGCTTGTTCGTGCCGCGTGATTGTTTTCCATGAGTATCGTCCGCCCTCTGGCAAAGCCCCATAGGCCGCGTCCTGCATCGCCGCCTTGAATTTGTTTTCTACGGCGACCTTGTCGGCTTCGAGTTCCTTGATCTCGGCCTTCACTTTGACCAGCTTTTCATCCCAGAAGACGGCCTCGTCCGGTAGCATAATCGTCTCGCCGTGATCCTTGTCGTAGAGTTTCTTTAGAGCGTCGGCCGTGGCAATCGTGCCATCGACAGGCGGGGGCGTGTCGGTAGTGACATAGGCCCAGAAACGGTCCTCCGCCGCAACCATCGCGGCAATGAACACATCGTGCCGATCGAAGTCGACCCAAATCATTTTCTGGCCGCCGACAAGAACACAAAGCGTCCCCCAGTTGAGCCCCGAGCATGCGATTTCGTGTTGCAGTTGCGTCTGGTAATGCAAGGGCGGCTCGCCATCCCAGTCGCGTTTGTTCCACTCCGACGTGGTCTTGATCTGGAGGACACCCGCACCGTCACGATCGTCCGCGTACTGATGGGCATCCAGGGTCGCCCGCATGAACGCGTGATCCCGGTGCCGACTTATCTGGTAGGTCGAGTTGTGCCTGACTTCCCGGCCAGTTCGGCGTTGGTATTCTTCGGCGATGATCGGCTCCAGTACCTGTCCCCACCGGGCACTCTCGACCTCCGACAGATCATCATGTTCGATTCGGCCGGTCTTCTCGCCCCAAAGTTCTGTCGGTGAAGACCAGGGGCTGACACCGATCGCCGCAGCGGCTTCGCTTCCACCGATGCCGGACTTGCGGGCTTCGAGCCACTCGGCTCTTGCGGTTGAGTCTGGTTGGGTATTGATCATAATATCTCATCGTCTCCGGTTGCCCTGGTGAACGCCGCAAATCCGTCGTCGAGCAGTTTTGTTATCCGTGGCGTAGGCGGGGCCTCTGCGCCGCAATTGCAATAATCCTCGTGGATATACGTGTACATCGCCCGCAAGGATGCAACCAGGTGGTCACGAGCCCCCTGTAAGTCCGCGACCTCGATTTCCAGGTTGGAGATAGTGTCTTCGAGTGAGCGAATCGTCGAATTCTTCGCGTCCATGACGGCTTGCTCGCCGGGTGTCAGGTTCATATAGTCGACCATCAGACCACGCCCTTTCCGCCGCACTCGTCGCACGCCTCTTCGCCCGATGTGTTGCAGGCCGGACAAGGGTGCTCAGCGGTACAGCCGCCACGGCAGTGCGTACATAGGACCGATCCGTTTCCCTCACACGAAATGCACGCCACATCGATCGTGAGGTCACGCAGCGCGAGTAGGGAAACCCGAGACTCAACGATATCGTCTGAGTTGTCCCGGATATTCATCAAGGCATTGATGCACTGGATCAAGTTGCCCTTCAAATAATCGATCGGCATGTTGTCGATCTGGTTCCGGACCTGCGGGTCCGTCGCCTCGGGAATGATCCCCGTGTGTTCTCGTAGTGGCATTTCCCCATCCTCCATAAGTTCGGTTCGTATGATCCGGACATCATCAGGGGCGGTAATGCCGATCCTAACTCGGCTGCCATTCACCCCGCATACCTTGACGCAGACGTTCCGGCCGATACTAATTTCCTCTTCTACGTATCTCGATAACACTAACATTGTCGAATCCCTTCGTGTTGGCCCGGTTCAGGTTCCACCATCCCCGGGAAGTCTCCGTGCCTGGTTCGGTCGTTTCCGTCGACCGGCTCCATTCGGCAAGCCGTTACCGTCTCCGTGGCCGGCCGGTTCCTACGCGTCGTTGATCTCTTCGCGGACGATCTCGCGAATCATTTCCTCAAGGCCCAGCGGCTCTGGCAAGTCCGGATTGTCCTGGACAACCTTCGGGGTCCGGAAGATGCCGGTTTCGATGCGGCACGCTTCGCACCAATCGGCCTTCATGAAGTCAGGGGCGTTCCTGTTGCTGCCGGTAACGATTTTGACCCCCAGTAGCGGATTGCTGTGCTCGTCAGAGTTCCGGGTCTTGTTGCATCGATCGCATTTCCAGATCGTAGTACTGCTCATGATTTCGCCTTGTGGGGTTGACTCATGGGGTTGCCTTTTGCAATTAGGGCAGAGTGTCGGAACGATACAGAAATCATCAGTATCCAACGGAATCAAGCACCGACAGCACAAGGTCGTTGGCCAATTGCTCATTACTCCGCCTTGCTGGTATTTGGTGCTTGTGTCCCTTGGTGCTACCCATCATCTTACCGATCCGCAAACCGAAGTCAAGGGGCCTTTTTTGGATTCCCCGCCGGTGGAGCCTGGCAGAGCCGATCGGCCGACACATCAAAAGCCGTCGCGATTCTCGCCACAACTCCGGCCGTAGGCATCTGTTTACCGTGCAAAATGCGGGAAATCATAGCGTCATTCTCGCCCGATCGCCGAGCTAGTAGGGTCTGGGACCATCCCCGGTCGTCGAGTAGCCGGCGGACGTTGGCCCCGAGATTTTGTTTTACCGCATCGTCCGTGAGTGTGTTATTTGTCATACCTGGATTTTACCGTGGCGTAAAACAAAGTCAAGTATTTCCCGATGGCGTACCCCGAATGGGGAGGGGAATGAAAAGAGCCACACAACGCCCCACGTGGCCGTTAGGGGCCTCGCGTGGGCGGGTGGCATGGTTTGACGCCTAAGGGTGACCGGAGTACAGCTAGGTGTGACCTGGTGGCCGTGTAGCCGGATTGGTGGTGATCGTCATCTCCAACGCGTCCGCGATCAGGCAGACCGTCGCCCAGCCGGGATTGACCTTGCCGCGGAGGATAGCCGAGACGTTGGGCTGGGATGTGCCGATCGCCTCGGCTAGGTCGGATTGGGTCCAGCCGGACTCTTCCATCGCCTCGGTGATCTGGTGGTAGAGGATTTCTGACGGGGCAGGGTGGCTCATTGTTTTCATTCTCGGTTATTGTTTGTCCAGCCAGCCCAAGAATCTACGTTTAGTATCGTCGCTCCACCACTTCCCAGCACTGTGACTCCAGACGTCGCCTTGCGCGTCCAGCGTGCAGTGCTCGTCACTATAGCGGTCGAGCAGGTAGCGGAAGGAGATCGACCCGAGTAAGGATGCCTTCGCCTCGACTTCCCGTTGAGCCGACAGCATTTCTTTACGCAGGGCGGGGCTTGCGTCTGCAATAGTCATGATATTCTCCGGTTGGCGTGTGTGGTTGCCCGACGTCCTGCCCTCGGTGGTTGGGGTGGTGGGTTAGCTGGCCAACTCCATGAGTTTACCGGCTTGGGTCTCCAGCTTAGTTCGGCGGTCAGTGTGGCTCACGCTACGAGCGTAAGCTGTGACCCCGTTGACGATGTCCCACAACGTACGGGCCTGGCCCTCTTCGGCCGTAGCGGTATCGACGCTCGCCTTTGCCTCGGCCTTCGTGAAGCCGCGGGACTGTAGCCAGCTTTGCACGGTGTCACCCTTGCCGACGTTCAACGGGATGTCGGTATTTTTAGCGGCCTGGATGCCCTCGACCAATTTAGCGGTCGATTCATTGGCATAGCGGTTCAGGTATCGCGCCCCCTCATAGGCAAACCGATCAGGGGCGCCGCCAGTGTGACGGATTCGCAACTCTTTCACGTCCGAAGCGCCCCAGATGATCCGGTTGTCGCATACGTACCGATAGAGAAACGTAGTCAGCCCGAACGTGGCTGAGCCGACTTCCGAGTTCCAGGTATAGAAGCCGCGGAACATGGGATCGTCTTCGCCTGGGACTTCTATCGGGTTTTCTGGGTCTACCAGGAAAAGGAAAACGTCCCGATCCGAAGCGTAGAGCGTAGTGGCCCGTTTGGGATGGCTCGAAGCATAGCTCGCTGCTGGCACTACCCAGCGCCCGTCGTGGTTCATCTTCTGTACGGCTTCGACCACTTCTTGATCCCAGATTCGACCGTAGCTGCACGAGGTCATGGCGCGGAGTTCACTTGCTCCGTTAGTTCGCCCGAGAACCAAAGCCTGGTCCCTTACGGGGTTGTGCTCCAGGCCCCACTGAAGATTGATAGCCGCAAGTTCTGCGGGCTGGGTCCGGAGATACTTAGCCGGGGCCTGGGCGTAGGTACAGAGCTGGCCGAAACTCCAATTACTCAAGCCGAGTTCCCTCTGCTCTCCGGCAGTCTGGTCGTAACACTCCACCATTAGGTCACCGTCATCCTGCGGCCGGACTCGTAAGTCCCTGGTGGCCGGGGTGGCGGTCCAGGATTCCAGCTTGCGGTTGGCCACGGAAGTGTGCAAATCCTCCAGGCTCAAAAACCGTTCATCATCCGGTCGGCTAGTCCACTGCCGCGATGCTTCATGCAGTGTATTTCCGCTCATGAGATTCGACATAATAAACTCCGTTACTGTGATGCCTCCCGTACAAAGCCCAGGGGGCGTAGGCTGTTGACCGATCGGCCAATAGTTTCGATTCCGTCTGCCCTAACGCCCTGCCCGGGGGTCGCGTTTAACCCTCGTTAGTCGCCCACCTCTTGTCTGCTACCGCTGCGTCCCAGCCCTCCCCGAAGGCCCGTCCAAAATCGGCGATCCACGTCCCAGCCGGTACGTTGCGGCAGATACCGCAGGAGGCGTAGTCGTAACCAATGTCCCAGGCGTGAGCGGCGTCAAATTGTGGCATCGTTTCTCTCCGGTTTGGTGCTAAGTGTCGTTTCCCTCACTGCCCACATTATATCGGATGTCGTATAAGAAGGGAATAGACAAAATCAGATATATTCCCAGATTCGGGAAATAGTTTTCAGCGGGTCAATCGGCGGAGAATCAGGAGCTCGGCGAGTCAAGCTCCCGGTGGATCGCCTCGAAGACATCCCGGCCGACAGCGTGGGCCGTGATCAGATCGTTGCCCGGGGCTGGCCGATGCTCCATGGATCCCCACGGGACGAACCGGCCATCTTTATGCAAATGGATCCCAGCCTCCCGGAGCACGTCGCCGACAAGCATATCCTCGGGGCCGACCGTATGCAGTAGTCCTCCGGCCACAACCTCGGCCGCCCGACGGCTCAATAGATAGCCAGCACCGCCGCTGCCATATTCGACGCCCTGCCGCCACTCAGTGCCGATGTAGTCTTTGCCAGCCGTATCGTATTCGGCCAACCGGGACGCACAGATCGCCGTGTCGTCATCGCATTTGAAGAGGTAGTCCCAGTCGTCTCGGTCGAGCGCCCACTGACAGAAGGCCCGCGTCTTTTGCGGCAGGCTCGGGTAGTCGTCTGGGACCGGGAGCCAGAGATTTGTTCCGTCGCTCTGGGGGCGGTCGATACTTGGCTCGCCGATCAAGAAGACAGCGTCAATACCACGCGACCTCACTGCCGGCACCCACGTGTCAATACAGTTCTGTCGACGGTCCCGATAGTCACGGGCGGACAGGGCTCCGATTATGATTCTGTTCATGACGTCAAGCCTTTCCAAACGACTTCGGCGAACGCGAAATCTTCCTCGGTGTTGATGTCGATCGCTTCGAGTCTCGACAGCTCAAACGGCAAGCAGCTAGTCGGATGCAGTCGCCTCTTGAAAGCATAGGCATATCCACGGCGAATCACGTAAAGGCCGCTTGTTTCGTATACGGTATGGGGCAAGTCCTGGCTATTCGGAATACTACCATTCGGTCGCAAGTATCGTGGCTCCCCGTTCACCCACCAATACAACGCCTCTGACCGAACGCCAACAACAGTGTCAATGAGCCGATGGTTTTGCAACATCCGAATAGCTATGTCCATTGCCAAGCAGCTAACGAACGGAGACGTCGGCACTGCCTGGACGATGATCTCAGCTTGCGGCACGTTGCTCGCCTGCCAGTACGCGAGGTCATCCCCGGTGGTCGAGTTGGATGCCAGTTCCTCCGGCCGCTTGAGCGGGATCGCCCCGGCCTCTTCGCCCACTCGGAGGATCTCATCGTAGTCCGAGTCGATCACCACGGCGTCGATTTCTTCGGCCGCCAATGCGTTGCGGATCGCGTGGCAGATCAACGGCCGGTCACCGAGGATCCTGAGGTTCTTGCCGGGTAGCCGTTCGCTGGTCCCCTTCGCGTGAACGAACGCCACGACGCGGGCCTCATTCAGTTTCACTCGATCTTGCTCTACCATTGTCCGAATTCCTCGAAGACGTCCGCCGGTGTCTTGCCGGCTTGGATTGCCCGCAACATTTCACGCTCGACTGCCGCCCGCTTTTCTGCCGCCTCAAGTACCGTCTTTACCCGCCCCGGCGGAATTACCAAGACTCCGTCGCCGTCACCGAAGATTAAGTCACCCGGACAAACTGTCACGCAGCCTGCCGTACCGCGAAGACTTAGCGTCGTCGTGACCCTATCAATACCCCACAATCCCATCGTATCTTGCGGGGTGACGCCACGGCCGAAGACAGGGAACCCCATCATTGCAAGCTGGTCGGCATCGCGCGTGTACCCATCGACCACACACCCTGCCGCCCCGGCCTCTCTGGCCAGCATTACCGACACGTCCCCGAAATGGGCCACTACATCATCGTCCATTGTGTCGAGTACCAGCACATCGCCCTGGCTAATCTGTTCAAACATGGCACATGGATCGGCCGCGACCGCATCACGATAGAGCCGCCCCCGAGCGGTAACCGCAAACCCAACCATCACCTTACGTGGGCCGCTCAATCGGTGGACCTGCTTATCGAGCACGAACGGAGCCTCGTATCCGAGATCCAGCCGTAGGGCGTCGTAGATCACGCCGGAATATAGCTTTCGGTAGCGTTCGATCATGTCGTCCATCGTGTCTCCTATTTGTGCCTAAATCCACGAAACGATTCATCCTTGTCGAAGTAGAGCCGCTTGAGTTGTTCACGATCGCTGGCGTTCGATGCGGATCGGTAGTTGTCGAGCACCGTCAGATTAGCGCCGTACAACGCGTCGTAGAATTCATCGTCTGACATTGCCGTGAAGTTGACCGAAAGCAGGTCGGTGTTTGTGTGCTTGTTCTCGTAGAAATCTGCCGGCCCTTCGAGTAGCCCTTGCTCGATCGCGTAATCGTAGAGCGGCGAACCCGGGTAGGGCGTGACCGGCTTGATGGCTCGGATCTGCGTACAGTCATCGTACTCCAGAAGGAACCTGACGCTATTTTCAAGATGCTCTCGGGTCTCGCCGATGTTGCCGAATATGATATTCGGACTGAAGCGGACCCCGGCCGCGATGGTGTTGTCCAGCCCGCGTCGGATCATCTCGGTGGTAAGGGCCTTCCCCATCACCTTCAGCATGTCATCGTTGAACGACTCCACGCCGTAGTAGATGTACGCACACCCAGCCCGTTTCATCGTCTGCAAGACTTCATAGGTCGCGTAGTTCAGCCGGCCCTGGCAGGTGAACGTCATGTCCGGAGGGCCCGACCGGATGAACGCCTCGCAAAGCTCGATAGTCCGGCTCTCCGATTCCATCAACAGATCATCGTAGAACATGAAGTGCCGAATGTCCCACTGGGCGTAGAGGTAATTCATTTCATCGACGATCGCCGCGGCCGATCGGAGCCGCATTCCCTTATCGATCCGGTAGCAGAAATTGCAGTTGAACTTGCAGCCCCGGCCCGACAGCATCTGGATCGAGAACCGGTTGCCGATCTCGGGCACGTGTGCGGCATCCCGTCGTAGCTTGTACGTATCCATCGGGAAGAGGTCATAGGCTGGCATCGGCAGGCTATCGATGTCGGCGATGGGGTCACGCCTCTCGTTGACGTGGGTGTCGTCAAATACGCGAAAGGCCAACCCCTGGATGTCCAGCAAGCTTGTCGTTGTCCCGAACATATCGAGCAATTCAACGAAGGTTTCCTCGCCCTCGCCTATCACCACCGCCTCCGCGTCCAGAAGCCGCAGGAAGTACTTAGGTTCGGGCGACGGCCCATGGCCACCAAGCACCAAGAGCGGCGGCTCCTTTGCCTCGTGAATCGCCTGGGCTATCGCCTTGGCTTTCTTGTAAGGGTAGTAAGCACCGATGAAACTAAGCCCCACCGCGTCGTAGTGGTTGGCGTTCAGGAACGCGGTGAGATGTTTGTCGGGGTAGTGGTGGATGTCCTGGCTGTAGATGTCCACCTCGTATCCAGCCTGCCGGCAACTGGCCGCCAATGCAGCAACGCCCATCGGGAAGAAACCGATATGGGCGTCGTTATCGTAGACGATGAGAAGGATCTTCATTTGATCTCCGGCATGTCGGGCCAGGTTAGTTTGACCTGTGACGGTTTGCCCATCCACTGGCCGTCGAGCAGCTCCGCTATCGCTCGTTTCTCGGCCACCATATCAACCCCATCGCAGATATTCACGGGAAGGATCCCTCTGGCGTCATTGTAGTTTGGCTGGTCGCTCGCCAGGCCGTCGAATCCGTAGAGTACCAATTCGCAGGACGGATAGAGATCCAACGCCATGCAGATCGTTAGGAAGCCCGTGGTCGGGTGTGAATGTAGGTAGCGGGCAGCCCGATTCCGCATCGCATTGGAAATGTGATAGAGCGGCATCGGCGATAGACCTGCCGCGAGGACCACTCTATCCTGACGATCTTTCCCAATCTGCTCCATGCAATCGGTAAACCAGTGTCGCACGTGCGGAGGGACGTGCTCGGGAACCTTCTCCGCGGGCACGTGATCCGCGTCCTTTGGTTCGGTCAGACCGAACCAGGCCCACGCGTCGATCTTCTCCCCTGCATTCTCGGCACCCCGTGACCAAAACGCCTTCATTCTCACAACGAAATCACACGCGTCAATCTCGGCCCCGTGGCCCTTGGCGCTCGGCCCGTTTCCAACGATACATACCTGCATGGCTAAACCCTTTCGAGGCTGTCGGCTGACTTATAGATTCCAAGGACTATCGTTTTGCGTGATGGCCTGGACGGCCGGCACCAGGTCGGCAATGTGATTCTGGCGGCCCCGGCAATAGTAGCAAACGTCAGGGGTACCGCAAGCCATCGGATGTTGGGAGATCACTTTCCGGAAAAACTGGAATTCATCCACGACCGACTCGAAGCCATCCGTCCGGACGTTGCCGAGAGCACAAGAGCCTCTCCAATCCATGCAGCACAAATGACCGTTGCCGTAGTGGTCGATCACCAGTTCGTTGTACGGCCGAAGACAACGGCTATTATTCGGCGACTCCAACGGCTCGCGTCGGTTGTCGAGTTCGCCCCCCATGACCACGACGCGGGGGACGATGTCGCGGAGCCAAGCCCAGTCGCGGCCCTGGTAGTTGGAGATCCAGACCTGGTCGAGCTGATCGAGGCCGGGTGTCTCGGGAGTCAGTAGGGTGCCATTGGTCCAGAGCGTGAACTTGGGATCGCCCTTCTTGGTCTTGTTCCAGATCGCCTGCATTAGCGTCTGAATACGATGCCAGGCGAGCATGGGTTCGTTGTAGTAGTGCCACGCGATGTTGCCCGTGAAGCCAAGCGAATCGTACGCTTGGACAGCACAATCGACGATCTCGGGATCGCTCATCGCCTTGGAAACATCCAACTCGCCGTAGCGGTTGGGCGTGCCAGACGGGCACTTCTGATGCTGGTCTGCCAGGTTGCATTTTCGGCAGATCTCAAAGACTAGAAATTGCGTGTACTTCACTGCATGGCCTCCGTCATGTGTGGAAGAAATCGGAGAATGTCACGATCCTCGACGTCGTTCAGATCGTGTTTACGCATCCTCCGTATCGTCTTATGAAACCCTGGAGCGGCGTTGTTGTCAATAGCGCCTACGCGCGTGCGAGCCTCCGCGTGCGACCGGTGGTAGTAGTGATTTAGCCGCCAGCGATCGGCAGAAGGGGTCGGGTTGTTTGGCCCATCGATGAGCGTTCCCCGCTCACTGATCGCGTGGCCGTGCCTATAAATAGCGTTATGCGAGCCGAACGGGCCGAAGTATTTGGCCGCATCGATGCGGAGTATGACCTTCCCTTGCCGCCCTGTTGGGGCCGGTTCGCCGATCGCTCCACGCCTCGTGTAAGCTTCGATCGTTAGCCCCGGCGGCTTCTCCGTGTGTCCGGAGCTGCCGAAGATCAGCCAGTTGACGAAGATCGCTGGAGCGCCACGGGCTCCAACTTCCTCGAACAACGGATCGCGGATGTCGTCGCAGTCGCGATGGTACAAGAATTCGTCAACGTCGATGAACGCACACCAGTGGGTTTCCTCTCGGGCCCGGCGGAGGCAGTCGTTGAACGCGATCACCTGATGGGTGGCCCCGAACTGGACGTCATCCGGACAGACGCACGCCTGGTCATACTCGTAGGGCCGCAACACGATATCACCTCGATCGTGCTTGCGGATCACGTCGGCCGTGTTGTCGTCCGAGCCGTCATCGTAGAGGTAGAACCGCTCGACCCCGGCGAGGCGGTGGAACTCCAGCCACTCGCCGATATACGGGGCCTCGTTACGGACGATCGCACAAATGGAAAGAAAGACGGGGTTCATCACGGGCCTCCCTCTACTGGAAATCATGGAGCTGTGAGACGACCAGGTCACAAATGGGTTTCGCTCCCAGGTTTACGGACTCAACTCGCACCCCACCGATGGATCAGATCACCAGATTGGGCTTCTTGAATTCTCGGGCCGCCACGAAATCAAACAGGGCTTGCCATTCGTTGGTCAACCGGCCAGGCTCGGCCAGGCGTTCGACGTGTGCCCGTCCGGCCAAGGCCATTCGCAGTCGGGTCGGTTCCTCGTGTGCCAGCTTGGCCGCGTAGTAGGCCATCTCGGCATCGTTGTCAGCAAGGAAGCCGGTCTCGCCGTGCCGGATCATTTCCTGCCAGCCCCACTTATTCTCGGCGATGATCGGCACGCCGGCCGCCATGGCTTCGAGGCCCACACGGGGCCAGTTCTCGCGGGCACCGCCGTTGATGTTCATCAGGCAATGGCAACGGGACATGAACTCTTGGGCCGTGATCGACTGCGGCTCCAAGCATTCGGCCCACGCCGGCGGCGATCCCAGCTTGGCTGCAAGTTGATCGTTCCACCCCATGCAGAGGGCTCGCCGCTGGGCGTACGGGATGGCCCCGAAGATATTCCAGTGGTTGGATGACCACTTGTCGGCGTCGGGCCGTGAGAGCCGACCCACGACGAACTCCGTGCCCTCGACGTGTTCCCGCGGGTTAAGCGGCCATTCGTCCAGGGCAAAGGCGCCGTGGATCAAGAAGCCTTGCTCCGGCTGATAACCGGCCCGCCGCAAACGAGGCTCGAGCTTGCCACGTTGAAACTCACTCTGGAAAACATAGGCGTCCGCCGGGCCGTGACTGTACCACGCCCGGGCCTCGGGCTCATCGATAAACGTCATGCAGTTGACCCAGACGATCTTGCAGCCGAGGGCCCGGAGCTCATCGATCACGCCGAAGACGTGCCGGTTGCACATTCCAACGATGATCGACCCAGGTAGCCCGGGCACGTCCGCGAGCTTGGGATGGATCGAAGGGCCGTTCTCTGGCTTTACGCGCTCGACGTGTACCGTGTCGGCCCCGATCGCGTCGAGCTTGGTTCGCATGGCGTCATCTTGGCCCCATGTCGGGATCAAGGTCACGTCCCAGCCCGCTTCTCTCCAGAGCTTGACGGTGTGCCAGCATTCGGTGTTTGCCCCGCCCATGTTTCCGGGGTATCCGAGTTGGAAGATTCTCATGTCTCGTGTCTCCGTTCGTGACGTCTGATTGCCCATCGAATCAATAGCTTGATCGCGGGGCGGGAAAGATTCGCAAGGGCTACTTTGCGCTTTTTGGCTTCGGCCATCAACCAGCCTACTATTTTGTCGATATTCTCGCGACACCAAACCGGGCCGCGACGGTCCATCTCGGCCGCGTGTCGATTACATACGCAGCCCTTGGGCTTCAACCGGAACTTACTAAGCAGCTTCTTCAGTTCGGTGCCAGGGCCGCCTTTCGAAGGTGCTGGAGCCCTGGTCTGCCCATCCGATTGCCGCAACTGATCAGGCCCGCGTCCCTCTTCCCATAATGCAAAGTAGCCAGCGTGAGTCTGGCAGAGCTGGTGCCACTCGGGCGTCTTATTGACCTGGTGCCGTTCGCAGAAGCCCGGCTGTTTGCATTCACACTGAGTCATGGCACCTCAGTCACGGTGAGGAACACTTCAGCTAGATCACCGAAGGCATCGCAACAAGCATTGCCCTGGTACAGGTCAGGATCGGGGTCTACGCCACCGTCGATTTCGATGGGCCCAAACGTAATCAAAACCGGGTCGCAACTGGTGGGGTTGGCAATTTGCAAGACGGCCGTGAAGCCGTTGCAACGCATCTCGAATTCATTCGCGTCGAAGTCATGGCACCCGAAAGCGAATTGGAAATCTTCTGGTGGACTGCCCGGAAGTGGGCTGGTGCAGATCTCTTCGATGGTGCCTCGCCATTTGTCATCGACCGAGCATAAGTCCCGCTCCAGGATGACGCTCTGCCCGTTGGGATGGGTGCAATCGCCGCCGGGATCCATGCTGATTGTCATGAGAAGCTGGGAAGGAAGACAAAAGCCCTCGCATGTACAAATCGTTTTCGGACAATCATCTTTCGGCGGCCACACCTCATCGATATGGAACACCTTAGCAAAATCAAGGGCCGAGCCGCCACCGTTCCCAAAGCCCGCTTTGCTGGCACCTGGGAATCTCACGGGATCACATACGTAGAGTTCGTCGCCGAGTTCGATCAGGTCGCCGACCGCACCGGAAAACGACGCGTAAAAATACTGATCCGTCATCCCTGCGGTAAAGTCGCCGACCCACATTGCGGAGGGAGTGCAAGACGCCAGCAGCGAATTCGATCCGCCCGCTCGCCGGTACAACCCCAGGGCCCCGTCAACCGTGTACTCCGCGAAAAAGTAGTTGTCAGCGTCCTGGTAATTTAGGATGATTCGCGGCTTGTCGCCAGTCGTTGCACTGCTGACGGAAATAGTCACCCGGTGATGCTGCGGAGTTCGTGGCGGCTGCTCAGCCAAGATCAAGACCGCGTCGGTGGTATCGTCGACATGGATTTTACCAGCCGCAAACGACCAAACCCCGTTGGCCTCCACCCAGAGAGGGGCGAATTGTTCGGGGTCGAAAAGGTCGGTGAAGCCCCAGCACTCGCAACAATCTGGGCACGGAAACCAACCCATCAGGGGCACCCCATTTGCAAGATTTCCCACTGCCTCGCGTCCGCGAACCACTTGGCGATGCCCTTTGCTCCGATCGCCCCCGAGAAGCTATCCAGAGAATCGTAGAGCTTAAATTCGATTGCCGTGCAAGTCTCCCAGAGGCCGTCTCCCAGGGGATCGGGGAACCCTTGACGCAGAAAGGCCGTCGCCGTACCTCCGATCACCAGTTCGGTCTTGAGCTCGAACCGCCAGATGTCCTCGAACGCGTTAGTAATCTCCCACCAGCCGGATTGCATGTTGAACACGCACCACACCCAATCGCCGACGTTGAATCGCGGCATGAATATTTTCGCGTCGATCATATCGTCGCGTTGATCGGGTGGATATCCGGCTGGATGGAAGATGAATTTATCGAAGCCCTCAAACTCTTGATCCCACTTCCGATCCCCGTCGAAGTACAGGACAGGGATAGCTGGCGCTCGACACCAGCCTACGGGGAAATCGATAGGGCCCGAACTGCTACTCGAAGAACTCGACGAACTCCCAGACGTGCATTCCTCACACGCCTCCCATTCGTCGGTGATCTCCCAGAGCATCAGCTTGGGCGGGTGAACGTTGGTAAACCGTACCGCCGTGCCAGTGGCGTCGAATGAGACCGGGCCATCCCCTTCCCAATTGCGGGCCGCGGCTATTTCGCCTCTATCCTCACGCCGGTCGGCGGCTGTTGGGGGCGTACCACGGCGAGGAAGAGGAAGGCGGAACGGCATTGATCAGACTCCGCTGGAGGAACTGCTGCTACTGCTACTACCACATGCGGCCTCGGCGAACATACTCGAAAAGTCTACTTTGAGATACCGATCCCGCAATACCCCAGCACCGTCTTTCATCTGAACGCGCTGCCATCCCTCGATCTCAAACTCGTGATTCCATCCCCGTATATCTACGTCATCCACAATCCGCCGTTTGCGGAAATGGGCCGTCACGGTAAACGAAAACGGATCAGTGGGAATGAATTGCGTCGAGGGCTCGACATCGAAACCCTCGAAGAGGATCGTCTCGGGTTCGGAACCGAGGAAGGTCGTTTCGTTGACCCGGCCCTGAAAGTCATCTTCCCAGGTTGCGATCGGCGGTTCGTCGACGTAGTACCACTGGAGCTGGAACTCCGACGTCGGAATGATAATCCGGCCTTCCGGTCCGTCGGGGTCCGGTACGTATCCGGCGGTCGTTCGGTTCGGGTTCGACGCCGAAACGAACTTACGGGGCGGCAAGCGCAAGACCTGGGTGGACGCCCGCGTCCGCAACACCATCTCGGTACCGGCCGGAATCGTCGGCTTAGGAATATCGCAGGGCCACGGGGCCAGCGAAAAGTCGGTATTGTACTGGATGATCACGAGGCAGTTGAAGCCGGAGTTTTGCAAGTACGAAACATCCTGAGTAGTCGGATCGGAGACCACAACCGAGGGGGGCGTATCGGGAGAGAACGGTTGGATCTGGACTGAATTAACCGCACACGTCGGGCCCCAAATGGGATGCGGAGACGTTGCGATCTCCGTCAGGAATACGATGCGATCTTCCCAGCGGATCAAAAACATCCGTGTGGCGCTGTTGGCTCGGTCGATCGAATGCTGAGAAGCCCCGGAGCCTTCCAGCTCGTGGAACAGAACGCTGATGGCCATCGTTTATTCTCCCCATGCCGGTATCGGCACGACTGGTGTCATGGCCGCTACTGCGGGCCTGTCTGCGATTCTCTCGACTGCCGTGGCCGTCCGCTCATTAGCACTGGCGTTCCGCTCTGCCAGCCGCTTGCCTGCCTCGGTCTGCATCTGATCGGCGAGCCCGGCCAAAGAGGTGAACCGGAACTTGCCTACAGCCCCCGCCGCTTCAGTAGCCCGTTGGGATCCTGGTGTTCCTCCCGGTGCTCCCCCTGGCGTCCCTTGCTCCGGCGGAACGAAGTTCGGGTCGTGGCCAATTTTCGGGGCCCGGATGAACGCGAGCTGTTTTAGGATCGATTCGATTTCCTGAGTCGTGTCCCGGACTACCGCGTCTCGGAAAAGGATGAACGCCGCAAGACGTTGTTCCATGTTGTCGATCGCCAGGCCGACGATATTTTGCATTAGCTTCCAAGTCAAATCCCAGTTATCCAGCATGAATTGCGTTTCAGTCTTGACGTTGGAAAGCCATTTCCCCAGGTCGCCGAACGTATCAGTGAACCAGCCACCGAGGTCGGTCCCCATGATCGAATCGAACGCTGATACGACCCTAGACGCAACGCTGGACACGATCTCGCCGGTGGCCCGGATGCCGATGATTATGAAGTTGAACGCAACCGCAGCTCCGTCGCCCAGGATCTTGACGGCCAGGCGGACACCCTCAAACCGATCGGCCAACATCTTGAGCAATCCGACGGCCGCTACGACACCCGCGATGGTAGCCAGTACGGGGTTTGTCTTGGCCGCGAGCCCCAACGCTATGACCGCCAACGTGACACCGCCGACTGCCGTCGAGACGGATTGCAGGGCAGAGACCACGGCGGAGGCGATCCCCACGGTGCCGGCCCACAGCAACTTCGCCATGACCGCAATCGGCCCGGCAAGGTCACGGAACGTGGGCGCCAGTTCTCGAATGGAATCACGAATCCGCTCGAACGCGGCCGTGATCTTTGCACCGTATCGCGGCCAGAAGTTGCCAGCGAATGTACTCATACTGCGGATGATCTCCTTCAGATCGAACGCCTGGACTATTGCGCCACCGATCGTCGCCATTTGCAGCTTAAAATTGCCAGTAAACGTCGACCACACACCTGCCAGAGTCTGCGAGAGCTTCGTCATACCGTTCGCGAATTGCCCGCCTTCGCTGGTAAGATTCTGCAACGCCTCTTGTAGGATCCCGAAAGTGATCTTGCCCGTGGGTGCCATCTTGCGGACCTCGGATTCCGCCACGCCCAATACCTTGCCTAGTTCGCGGCCGAGAGGGATACCACGCTCAAGGAACTGGTCAAGGATCTCCGTCATCACGATGCCCGTACCTTTGGCCTTGCCGTAAATCTGAGCCAAGTCGCTGATCCGAGCCCCGGACAACGCCGCGATGTCCCCAAGCATGCTTAAGGTCGGGATGATCTTTTCTTGGGCAACCCCAAAGGCCAGTAGCTGCTTAGTGACGCCCCCGAGTTCGCCCTGCTCGAAAGGCGTTCGAGCAGCGAATTCGTTGATGTCCTTTATCATCTGCTTGGCCTTCTCGCCCGAGCCGAGAAGTACCTCGAACGATACCGCGAGACTTTCCGCCCCCGCGGCAAGCTTCAGCATTGACACAACGCCGATGCCCGTACCGATCCCGGCCAAGGCACTCCCAACCAAAGCCGCCGGGTTAAGCAGAGCTCCTAGCTTGCTCTTGATCAGCCCCAGCCCACGGCTCACTCCACCGAAGCCCCGGGCGCTCAACTGGACGTATGCTTCCGCGAGTTTGAAGGCCATCGTATTACCTTTTGTGAACTTTCTTGAGTAGCTCGCGGTTTTCTTTGGTCCGGGTGAATCGCATATAATCCCGTGGCGGCAACCGCTTCACTTCGTGATCCGGCGTGATGGCTCCGAGCAGGATGCACATCGGGATCAGCCGAAGATCGTTTATTTCTTCCGTCGTGTACCCGAATTCTTGCGCGAAGAATTTATAGACGCTCGGCCATCCCGCAATCTCTGCTTTTGGCGTCTTTTCCGCTCCTTGCCCGACAGCTTCTGGTTCGGGCCAGATGAGTTTTTTGCATCGGCTTCGCCAGTCGCTGACATGACTTTCGTCTTCAGTTCGCGCAAGCCGTCCTCACCCTTCTCTTCTATGAATTTCTCCAGCAATGACAACGCATCATCCACAGTTTTGATCGTATCGCCGTGCTCCGCTTCGAGACACGTCATGAGTTCATACGCCATCCCACGAAGCGACCCGGCGAACTCATTCATCTCCGCAGCCGATGCCGCTCCGGACCGAACGGAAGCCGCCTCGGCAGCCTTCCAGATGCGCTCTTCGATAGCAGCACGATCTTTGGCCGGCAAGTCCGACGGCAGTTCGCTGCACGCCTCGAAAGCCGTGATGAACGGATTCTTGCGAAGCGAAATAACGTAGGCTTCCATGTCTCCGATCAGACGCCCGATCGGCGGGGCCTTGAGCGTATAGGTTACCCCGCCGACTTTGAGCGTCTGAAACAGCCTCCCGGCCGTGCGTGCTAATCCGTCCATCCTCACTCGCCTCCGTTTAGGTTACGTTTCTAGTCAGTGCGTGGGTCAGTTGCCGCTGGAGCCAGCGCCCCACCAGAACGAACCGTGGTAGATCGCCGGGCTGCGTGGCATAAGCGTGTACGTCCGCTCGACGTCCTGGCCGTCATTGACGTCAGTCACGAGCGGGACACCAGTCACCTCGACCGTGGCTGAGATATAGTTGCTGCCGGAGTCGTCACCATGGAACTCGGCGACGATTACCGACCCTGGGCCGAATGGTAGGGCTCCGGTAAGCGGCATCACTACCGTAACGGTGGCGTCGAAATCCTTGACCGAGCCGTAGCCGACCTTATGGCCGCTGGTCTTGTCGGATGCGAAGCGGACCTCGTTTTCCTTCGGGTCGAAAGTCCAACCAACCATATCGACGGCAAGCGGAGTTCCGCCGTCTTTGAATGTTCCATCTTTGCCTGTGAGTGGCGCGCCCATGAGCGAATCTCCCTGTGTTTAAAGAACCCGATCCTCGCGGCTACCTGCCGAAAAGATCGAAACAAATTGCCAAACATCGTCTACCGCCTCACCCTCTTGCAGCCCGGTCGCATCGACTTGCCGCATATCGTTCACGACCCCATCGTCCAAAGCGAAGTCCGCATTCTCGAAGCCATCCGTGATGGCGTCCTGGATGGCCTTGCCAACGGCGTAGGTATCCGACCAAACCTGGAAACGTACATCCGGATCGCGGTACATCCCTTTGTCGCTACGGCCGGCGGTGGGCATCGACGCGACCATGATCGATGCGTATGGTTTCACGGTCCCGGCCGGAGCCCGACCCGTGAAGACGCGGGCCACGGGCAACAACGCTTCGAGCGCCGAAATAGTGGGCCAGCGGGTCTGGATACCTTTTTCGATATTCACTGTATTTTCCTCTTGCCGCCGATCGCCGCCAACCTGGCAATTTGGTTCCAGTGTTTCTTGAGTGTGGCCATCAGCCACGGCCGAGCTTTTATCGTCGCCGTACCGAGCTCCAAGAAGATCATGTAGATACCGGCGAGGTTCACGCCGATCCTCACAGCCGGTTTACGATCGTTGTCGTTGTACTCCCAGACGACGGATGATAGGCCGAAGCCCGTTCGCTTGCGTGGCGGTTCGCCTGGCTTGCTTGGGTTGTCGTAGGTCGTGTACGTTGAGCCTTTCGAGCCGGCAACTGTATCCCGTGTCCGTTTCCGCCGTGTGCCCGTGTTGACTTTGTTCACCGCCAAGCGGGACTTGGCGTGGTAGAAGACAGCGGCACGCTTCAAGCCTGTCGCGGTAGCGTTCCGGAGCTGCCGGTTGAATTCTTTGCCGTGCCATTGTGAATTGAATGCTTTGCTCATGACCCGCTAGAGCTGCTGGTGAAAGTGCCCGTTCGCTCGACGACCAAGACAGGTAGGACGTCGATCCGTGCCGGTTGTTCGTAGCTTACGATCGAATAAATCTCATCATCCGCATCGATCACCCGGTAGTCGGCCCCAACCGTGTTGATCGACAGATCGGCCGCCAAGATGATCCGGTAACGTTTCTCCGTTTCGTCCGCGTCGTGCTCGACCTCGGTCGTCTGTTCGATCTCCTGCACGCGGGCGCGTACGCTCGTGAACGCGTCCGCCCACGTAGGCACAGCCGAGCCGTGGTCGCCCTTGGCGTAGGTCGCTTGCTGGATAGTGATCAGCGTATTCAAGTTTGCCTCGACCGCCAGTTCGCGGCAGGTCGCCTGCCACTTCGAGGCCAGTACCTGCTCGTTGAGGATGAGGATCGTCCACGTGTCGCCATCGCCGTCGACGATCGTAGAGCCCAGCACGGGTTGCGTCGGTGTCTCGGAAAGGGGCCATTGCCAGATGGTGTCGCCCATTTTGGTCTGGCCGTTGGACGCCTCGACTTCGGCGGTTGAGACCTGGTTACGATGTGCGTTCAAGATCGACTGATCATCAATTCCCGAGACCGATAGCGTCACGGCTTCGAGGCCATCGATTACTAATGCGAAATCTCCGCTCGGGTCAAAACTCATTTAACGATCCTTAGCTTTCTCGCCGCCCAACAGATACACATCCCGGCCGCTAGTCTCGCCAGCAAGAGCCACCACCCCGGGTGCCGTTGATTGATCCGCATCTTGTACGTCCACGTCCCCTCGATCTGGTCGAAGTCCGATAACTTTATGTAGCCTGGTAGTTTTCCCATCAGGTAATCCCCTGGCTATGGATCTCGAAGGGGGCAGTGTCAACTTCTCCCTCGGCGATCAGTTTGTTAAGCCTAGAGAGCGTCTCGGTCAGCATGTCGTGGTAGGCCGACCATTGGATCGTCTGGCCGTTGATGCTGTAGCTCGGCTTCGGGTTGGACGTGATCTCGGACAGCCTCTTCGAGACGTTGAGCCGAGTCGTGATCAGGTTAGTCGCGTAATCCTCAGACGGGAACCCCGCCGAAGCCTCGACACCGTCCATCTGTGTAAAGTCAGTTCCCATTATGCAGACACCACGATTTGTATCGGGTTGGTGAAATCGAAGCCCGCGAGTTGCTTCCAAACAAAGTACGTCCCAGCGTCGAGCATAAACGTGGCGAGCCCAGCCGCGTCAGTACAGACCGTGCCGGCCACTACGTTATCGCCGGCCGAGTCGCTGGTGATCCAGACCTCGACACCATCCAGCGGATCGCCGCCAGCCGTCTTGACTGTGATCGTGACCACTAGAGCGCCGCTACCGATGTTTCCGGCCCCCTGGGCGATCTTGGCTACTGAGCCGGACGCCGCTGTAGCCTCGCCTGTGTCGTCAGCGACGAACTGGGCCAGGGCCGCTTGAGTCATGGCCCCGACGATATGGTATTCAGTTGGATTCTCCTGCCGCGCCTTTGGAACCGCTGTAGGCTCCGGCCGAGTCTCTGGTGCAGCACTCTCGACGAATATCACCGTATACTCAGCAAGCAGCGACAACGCACCAGGCCAATCAGCCGTATAGTCGCTGAGCCCAGCCGAGTCGGTCGTCTGGCCCTCAGTGCAGAATACTAAGCCCGCCTTCCACTCAGCCGTACTCAGCGTTGTGGGGTCGACCATTGCCAAGCCATCCCACATCGTCGCGTCGAGTAGAAGCTTCGCCCATAGCGTCTTGCCGGTTTCGTATGCGGTGATAATTTCTTTGGTCATCGAATCACCCTGTTACAATCGTATCGTCAGGAAGAACAGCAACAGCCTGCTTGGCCAAGCCGTCCAGACCACGACGTACCAAGTCACGGTAGAACACTCGGCCCAACTCAGTAGCCCATGCCTTCAATTCCGCACCAGTTGGGTTGGCTGAATCAGCCGCCCACGTTTCAGGAAGGGGTTCCTCGAATAGGATCGCCTCCCTTGCTTCGGCAACACGATCCGATGGGAATGTCAGTGTGATTACCAGATCAGCCATTATCCACCTAGTTGAAAAATGTTTAATTGGGCGTCTTCCACCGTCAGGTCTCGGGCCGCGCTTGATTCGATGTTCGCCCGTATATCTAGGTCAACTGGCACTGACGGCACGTCTACGATCGATGAGAACGACATGGCACCCTTCGCAGTTGACGAAATGGTTCTGTGCAAATGTAGATTCGGCTGAATCACGTCATCTATGTAGCCATTGAAAAACAACGCGGTGGCCGAACCCGAGCTTACAGACGCGGTAGTACTGAACGATACTAGATACTTCCCGGCCACCGTAATCGTGATCTTGTTGCTAGCCGCTGCGGGCGTGCAATTATTCGCGTCCGTGTCCGTGGTCCACTGGGTCACAAGCACATCAGCGATATCGGAGTCCACGTTTATGGTGGCTACCGAATCCTTGACGTAAATCCCACCGAAGATCATCCCAGCAGAACCGACGAACGTCAGGTTACCCGTATTGGTCACGTCGATGTAATTCGTCGACCCACCGTCGCCCAGCTTGGTCGTACCAGTGACCGTGATGCCGTGCAAAAACGCGACGATGCCAGTCGTTCCGACTATCGCGAGAATGCCCTTGTCGGTGTTCAATGTACCGTCAAAAAGCGAAACAAGCTCCATCCGGCCAGATGCACCGGTGTTCGTTTTGAACAAAAAGTCACGGCCCGCCCCAGTGTCAAACAGCAACGCGTTCGCGCTGGTGATAACCATGGCCCCCGTGCCATCAGGCGAAAAAACGATGTTGCCGTTGGCCGTCGAGATAATGACCTGGCCATTGACGTCGAGATCCCCGCCTAGTTGTGGCGTAGTGTCCTCGACGATGTTTTGGAGGCCGATTGGTATTCCTGATCCCATGGCTACACCGTGAAGTATGCAACGGCCAGCTTGGCGGAGGCCGTCACTTCAAAGAAGCGAATGTCAGCCAATGAGCCGTAGTAGTTGATGGATTGGCCAGCCGCAAGAATGATCCCTTCTGCCGCCGTAGGATCGTCGCCTTCTGGCCACCATCGAACGTCCTGATCCTGTGCTTGGATTATGGCAAAGTCGGCTCCCTCGAACGTGGCCGCAGTCAGCCCTTTTGCGGAACTAAGCCCCGTGATTATCTCGTGGTTCAGCGCGGTCGCGAACGGATCCACGACAACTCGACCGTGCCCCATTAGACCTTCATGCTCTGGCATCGCTTACTCCCTAATCGTTAAATGTATGGCGTCATCGGCCGGGCAGACCGGAGCGATGACCGCATGGTCAATTGACTCGATCCAGAAGCTGAAGCCTCAAAAGTAACGTTGGCGCTATTGCCTCCGCCGTCGATGCCGTCGATAACAACAATCGGATTGACGGACTGAAGGTTAGTCACCGTGGAGTTCGTGATGGTCGCCGTACCTGTTACATCGAGCGACCAGTTTCCTGATCCGATCAGGTCGACGCCATTCACCAGGAAATCACCGCCCACCGTAATGGTCGCGTCGACTGGGTCTGTCCATACCCCACCAGTCACGGTCCAGTTGCCGACAGACGACAAGGTCTGGCCGTTGACGTCGACCTCGCCGGAAGTCTGAGTGAAGCTGTCAGCCGTGAAGCCGGAAGCAAGCGTAACGTCTCCGAAGTGAGCAAATACAACATCGCCGATCGCCTGGGCGCCGACGTCCCACAGAACCGACCCACTCCCATCCGCCGTGATCGTCGCGGTCCCCTTCGTGATCGTGGTGCTCGCTACGTCGAAATCGCCCCCTATAGTCCAATCGCCGCTGCCCATGTCGACAGCAGTACCGTCTGCAACAAAGTCGCCATCAACGGCCACGTCGAACGTGTCAGCATCAAACGTGCCCGTGTAACCAACGTCTATAGTCAGGCTCGACAGGGCTGCCGTGTTTTCGTCCAGCGTACAATCAAACGTAGATGTGTCGTCGAAAACTACATCCTCGCCCGCCGTAGGCACGTCGCCATCTTCCCACGGGCCAACAGACCACACATTGTTTTCTGTTGCCTTCCAGATGGGGAGCTTGACGAACGAGTACAGCACCTCGGTCACAACCTGAGTGGCCCGTACGTTGGGGTCATACGAGGCCAGAACCTCAACGGGTAGTTGCGTGAGCCTGCCCTCTGGCGTATATGACGCCAACACCTCCACGGGCAATTGTGTTCCGCGAGCGACTGTCATCAGACGGTCTCCAGTCCAAATTCTGCCGCATTGATACCAGCCTCATTCCATGCTGCCGCCGTATCGGGGTCTTGTTCAATAATACACTCGTGATTCTCGTATGAACCCTGCGTTAAAGTGTGAGTATCCCCATCATAAACTGTGACTCCCGACCGCGTAATCTGTTTTGCACTACGAGCCCCAGCATCATCTTTTTTGGCGATGATATTTGTTTGGACTCCAAATATAGCGACAGGCGTGCGGGGTAAATTGTCGAACGCATATAGATCCTGATTACCTGGTGTCGAATCTTCTACATACGTTGCATCATCGTCGGCTGGGACTTCGTCAACCAGGAGATAGTTGTCGACCGAATTACCATCCGATCCGGTAAATTGATTCGTAGTGCCGTTACCATTTGGTAATAGTGCCACCGGGCTACAATCGCCCAAGAAGTCATTCTGAGGCGCACCGCCAGTGCCATCACAAATATACACGTCGTCGAAATCCCACGGCTGGCCGTCCAGGCCGAGAGTCAAGAACCCAATTGCAAACTGATTTGCGAATGCGTTACCTGTGATTTGCAAATCTTGCCCAGTCGCCACCGTGAGATACACATCTCCATTCACTCTGACGACGCACGTTCCCGCAGAAATCGAATTAGCAATCGTCACCTTCACTTCGATAAAATTCCATGTAGCCGCAGTGATTTGCAGAGACGATTTTCCGTCTGTCACCGCTGTCCCGATTGCGCCTGTAGTTCCACCCCTTCTTATTTCCAGCGTCCCGTCCGCATTTACTTGCAGGGATATTTGCGCAGTGCCTGTGTCCCTTAACTGGCAGATATTTTTCGACGCTATCGGCACAGTCGTTAGGTAAAACCCAAAACCAACGATCCATGTTGCCTGATTGTCAATCGTCTTAGAGGCACCAAATTGATCGTCGGTGAACCTCAGATGTTGCGTCCCATTCCTGGGATTGGCAGTTGAAATCACCCAATCCGATCCGATAGACCCTGTGACTGTCGTCCACTTGCGAGTCATATCTGCTGAATCGTAATGATCAAACGAATCCATAAATCGTAAAGCCATATCTATTCCCCTTACGTGTAGGTTGTAATGCTAACTACTGGCGACTCGTGGCCCTCTGAACACCGATAGACATCCCCTCCGCCCTGCCTACGGTGCCTGAAGGTTTCCAGGTTGCAATTTGCGTGTAAACAGATCACTGGTTGCACCTTGAGATTAGGCCGGCTCTTCATGTCTGGATGACCTATTTGCTCGAAAGTAGTCACGTCTATTCTCCTAGCTTCTGGAAAATACCGTCGATCCGCTTGCCCATTTCCATCTGCCGAGCTTCCGCAAGTTTCCCCGCTTCTATCTGCCTTGCCTCTACACGTTCCAGCGTCCGGGTAATAGCTTGCTTCTCGACCGTGTCGGCCGCTATGTGGTCACCAATCAGACAACTGGCAGCGGAGGCTTCGTTGGCAGCAACCACGGCTCCGTAACCAACGTACCCACCAATAGCAATAATCAAGCCCAAAAGACCCCACGTGATTGAGTTCTTATTCATGTGTTCACTCTTGCACGCCTTGCATTCAGGCTTGGTTACGTACTGGGATGGCATCGCACCGCCCTTTCAATGTAAATCGTCTCATCAGAGCAAACACACTATACGTTCAAACAGGCTTCGCGGGGGCTGCTGCGGGTTGTTGGGCTGGCGGCGGTGGTGGCACTGGGTCCTGTTGCTGCTGGGCTTGCTGATGCTGGTAAGGTCTACCCCACGGGTCCACGCCTGGCGTGTTTGCATGAGGTGGAATTGGTTGACCAGAAATAACAGAAGCCAGTTTGTACGCAACAGAGTCGATCACTTTATCATCCAAAGAACCTGGTATCTTGTCAGTGCCCTTGTCGATCAGTTTGGCCACATCCATGGCGTACTTCCTGAGAAAGAAGAAGCCAAGAGTACCGGCAACTAGACCGCCAATCCCCCAGGGTTGCAATACCGAGAATACTGCCGTCTTAGTGATGCCCTTGACTCTCTCAACCAAGGATTCTTTTTGTTCATCTACTCGGCTACTGACGGCAGCTATGCCGTCCGAAAGTTCGCCGACGTGAACACCCATTGTTTGCTCGATCTGAACCAGCCGCGAGTTGATAGCGTCTATCTGAAATGCGTTATTCTGGCCTATTTGGCGTGCCTGGCCATCTACACCACCGCCAACCCCGGTTACGGGTGCAACAGCCACTAACGGGGCCCTCTGGGCTTGTGCCTGCGACTGTGCGTGTATCTGGGCGGCTTGCACTTGGGCATCGGCTTTGTACTTGTCGCCTGCAAGGTTAGCGTTCCACGGGACGATGAATTTGCCTTCACCGAGAAACTGGCACAGTACCCCGTTGAAGCTACCGCGTGAATCATAATTATCAGAACCCCAGATGATCCCCACCAGATGCCCCGACGTATTCAGCATCGCTCCGCCGCTCTGGCCTTCAGTAGCGCGACCACTAACAATCAAATCGTTTTCAGCGGACTGACCGTCATGTGAACCATAACCCCGGACAGTACCTTTTTTTGTCCTATACTGACCAGTTGGGCCGTCATAACCGCAGACGGTTACTTGGTCGCCTACTACCGGAGTACCTGTGTAAACTTCAATCGGTTCAGCACTGGGGCTCGTGATCGTGATCATCCCTAAGTCAGGTGCGGCCCGGACTTGAACACGTTCGGCCTGGTGGCGTTCACCATTGGGGAAAACACAAGTCACTTTGGATGGCCATGGGTCAAACAGATGCTCAACGGTCAGCACCACGGCTTTGTCCGGACCCTTCCAGACCAGCACGCCACTACCTGTGCTGGTCTCTACCGCCTGCCTGCCATCGATAGTCACGTTGCGGTCAGAAAGCACCTTACAAATAGCTGGGTGGGGTGTTTGCGCTACGGCTCTGGGTGCCTGGATTGATTGCCATGGTTGCGTTGATTGCCATGGTTGGGCCTGTTGCGGTGGGCATCGACCATTAACGCATTGACCGTTCGCGACTCTGAACATCCCAACGATAACAAGGAATGTCGTCATCAGGACTAGGGTTATTTTTACTTGACGGTGCGACATCGTGTCCTCGCTATGGTCTAGGTGTGCCTGGATTAGTTGAGATGCAAAAAAACGCTAGGCGGCAGCCGGAGACAACTTACCGCCCAGCGTCGATCGCCCTCCGTCAAGAGGGCCTACGTGGGATACTACGAACCGCTGGAGCTGCTCGTCGAGTCCGCTCGGGAACGGACAACCGCGCGTGGTTCCATGATGGCCGCGGCTCCGCGTTCGGACGCCTTGAACTGAGCCACGATGTCCTGGTTGAACTCGGCCGTACTGTTCTGCGGGGCCCTGATGACCGTGATCGGCCAATTCTCCATGTAGGCAAATGCCTTTCGGAAATCGCCGTACCACCAGTACCCCTTGGCGTTGGCCGCCGAGACCGAATGGCCGAAAGCATCGGTCGCGATCAACCGCTGATAGAGTTGGCGACTGGATGAGAGAGAGATCCCGAGGCCGCCGAGCGGGTTCGAGGAAATGGTCTGCGGACTGCTACTCGCACCATGCCGAATCTCGGTGGCAGAGATGATCCGCGTGGCGGTCGATCTCAGTTGCCAGGGCGTCAGCAGTTGCCGGCCGCCCAATACGATCGGCTCTGATGTATTCGGGTCGAGCAACTCGGAGAAAAGGTTCTCGGCGTTGTCGATATCGGTCCAGTCTACCAACTCATTCCCGGACAAGTGGTTGGTCCACGGGCGGGTCGAGCCGTCATTCTTCGAGTAGTAGGTGAAGAAATCCACCCCCTTGCGCTTGTACGTCTTCGTGCCGCCGATGATCATATCAAGGATCCGCTTTTCCTTGTTGATCCCCAAGATATTGCCGACCGTACCGGCTCTCGTCAGCACCAAGTTGGTGCGATCGAAGAAGATGGCTTCCTTGGTGATCGGCACGATCATGCCACGCTTGGTAGTGGCCGGCGTCTCGACGAAGTCCTCAGAGAAGCCCGCCCGCGGGAACTCTTCCCCCTCTTGGACCGTGAGTGCGTCTTGACCGGGATCGGAGATATTGCTGATTCCGGGAATCTTCTCCCCGTCGAGACGGGTCGGGACCGTCTCGACTAGTCGAGAGGCCACGAACTCTTCCGACATATAGGCCGCCATGATCTTCGAGATCAGCAACTGGCCCGTGATGTTCGAGAACGTGGTCGAGTCGACGCCCAGCGTACCCTCGGTCAGGGATATCGGCACGCCCCTGGGATTGTACAGCCGGTCGACGCCGCGCAACCCGATCGCCCGATCACCTTCCATGACGAACTCGGCCGCCATGTCTTTTAGCGAAAACTCACTGGGATCGATACCGCCCGGTTCGCCAGCGGAATGCAACCGCAGGCACTCTTGCAGGTCTTCTCCCGCCCGCTGCGGGTCACGTCGCCAGTCTCGGGCAAATAGCTGTGCTTGGATCATCGCAAAAACTCCTCATATCGTGAATGGCTGATGGTTTCGTGGCTGTTCCGGCCCCGCTAACGACTAAACTACGCCGGAGGAACTCCCGACGACTTGAGCTTGCAGCGCGTCCCGCATGATGGTCGATCGGATTCGGACTAGTACCGTCGTGGTGTTGCTCGCGTAGTCGCGGGCACACACGGCGATCGCCTTAGATTCGTCAGTGACCGCCACCAACTTTTGATCTTCCAGTGCCGTACCAGCGGCAGTCTCAACCGCACCCAACATGTCGCCCACTTCAAACGTGGCAGACGCACACGGGAATTCAAACTCGCCATCGGGGGCGACTTCAATCTTGGCCGTCTCGCCCGTCTTGCTGCGGCTATTGGAGACACCCAGGAAGTACTGCTGGAAGGCATCTTGATTGAGAGCCAGGGAGCCCTGGTCGATCAATGCACCGGCGTTCTTCGGGGCCCCGTCATCGGGATGGGCAAAGATCAAATCGCCGATCTCGATTACCGTCGCGGAGGCCGGAGTCTTGTAGACCGGCTCCACGTTTCCTCGCCTGTATCGGAATGTATCCGCCATCGTCTTATACCTCGTGAGCTGATTGCATGGTTACTTGGAAACAACTGCCCAGCCTGATCGCGGGTGCTCTCAGTCGCGCCAGGAAGAGGCACGCTGGGACGGCGTCATAGTCGCCAATTCACTACCGCCGTCCTGTCGGCTCTCAGAGATCGGCTTCCCGTTACCGGCCGCACGCTCGACCAGGCCCTTGCGATCTTCGATGATCGCCTTTCGGTCTTCGGCTTTGGGGATGGCCAGCAACTGCTCGACGAAGAACACAGGACACTGCGTTTCGTTCTTGGGGTCGAGCTTGGCCTCGTGTAGATCTTTGGCGATCTCAGCGGCGAGCGTAGCCTTCGTTGCGTCGGCCTTGATCGTCGCCAGATCCTCGGTGAGCTTCTTGATCTGCTCATCCTTGGCCTTGACGCCTTCCGCGTCGGTCAGCGTTTTCTTGAAAGCCTCAAGCAGTTCGGGCCGCTCGGCCTTGAGCTGATCGAGGGTGGCTTCCTTCAGGTCAATTGACATCGTTGGAACCTCTTCTTCTTCCAGTTCGATTTCCTCGAAAAGCCCGGCCGTGGTCGCCGGATTGGCTACCAGATCGACCGAGCGAACAGTCTCTATCGCTTCCACCGTGGCCTTGCCGCCTCGGCGGGTTACCTTGCCCGTCACGTCGTGGGACAGGCCCACGTTCTCGGGTGCGTGCTCCGCGTCCCAGAACAGTTGCTCCGCGAGCGGGTGTTGCGGATTCACAAACAGATCGCCATACAGCCCATCTTCGCGGACCATGATGTTCTGCAATTTTCCCATCCGATCCCGGTACGATCGCGACTCGCCTGGCTCGGTGTGATCGACGTTGACCCGCTTGCCCTCATAGAGCCCAGCAGCGTTCCGGATGGCTTCGGGCGTGTAGACGCGGCCGTTCTTGGATTCGAGCCCGAGGATCTTGACGCCGGAGATCAGGCCCTTCTTACTATCCACCGCGATACTCAGGCCGCGTGAATTGACGAACTCCAGGAGCTGGCAGCCATTACCGCTCGGGTTGGTCGACTCGCGTGCGGGAGCGCCCTTGCGCCGCATTTCACTGACCGACTTGTTGCCAGCCGAGAGGGCCCGCTTCTCGGCCTCCGCCTTATCGACACCCTTGGCCAGCAGGGCCGTGAGTTGCTTATTCGCGGTCGCGACCCACGTGGCGGCCTCGGCATCGCTCTTGATCGACGGGTTTTGGGTCTTGGCGTCTTTGACGGTCAGCGGCATGGTTTTCTCCAAGAAACGAATAAAGGCCCGACTCCGAGTAACGCTTTTTCTGCGTTAGCCAGAGCCGGGCCCGGATGTATTCCGATACCCGATTTACCTTCAGATGGCTATGTGCTGGCGGGCTTGTCGCTCCTCTTGAATCGTTGCGGGATGCGGGTTATGACTCCCGCTTCGAACTCCACATCGACCGCGAATGTCCCGTACTCTTGACCGCTCTCGGCTAGGTTCATCATTTCCTCAAGCCGCCGATGTGCCGTTTCTCTCATCACGCTATTGGCGGGATCAGCCCCCGTCTCTTTTTCACGATTACCTGTTTTACCCATCCTTGTCAACTCCTATTTGATTATTGTGTAGGTGGTTCGCTTGGATCCGGTTCGCCTTCCTCTTCCGATTCGCCCTCTGCCTCAGGGCCGGCTTTTGCGGTCAATGTGGCCAGGCTTAACATTAAAAAAACCAGACCGAAAGTTGCCATTGCCAGACCACAGCCTACTGCATCGCGAGGGGTAGAACAGCCCGCAACCGGCGGGGCCGCGAGAATTAGAATCACGCCGATAGTGGCCAGCATTCCCGCTATGAACTGCATGACTTGTCTCTGTTATTTGATTATGGTCAGCGTCTACGGACAGGTCTCGGGGCCCACCAGACGCGCAAGTTCTTGCGTCGCCTGACGAACCGCTTCTTCGGTACGAATGAGTCTTACTGTCGCTCTGGCTACCTTTATCAGCCTGCGTTTCAGTACCCGTTGAAGTACCAAAGTTGCGTCCGACCCCGGGTACTCGGCCTCATTGGCTTTTACCTGTGCGATGAGTTCAATCAAGCTTAAATCGTCTGTAGTAGGCATGACTTACCTCCGTTATTTGATTATCTTCGATACGTCAAACCCCGCTGCCGCGATCTGCCGCAAGAGCAATTCCCGCTGACCGATCACCTCCCGCACCTTGGCCTTTCGGCCGTCCCACGCCTTCCACGTCTGCCGTTTCAGCCTGTCGATCGATACCAGATTGCCGTCGGGATCCAGGAAATCCTCCCACTCTGGGACCATACCACGGCTGGCCAACCGCTTCGTGACGATCGACAACCGCCGGGCTCCGACCGCTTGCTTGCGGGCCTTGTCGTCGGCCGTGGCCCACCAGAGCACGTAGGCAGCCGGATCGGGGATCACGTTCCTGGCCGCGTTCTCGAATTGGGCTGCCACGGCGGGATCGTTCTCGATTTCTTTCGGCACCTTGAGGATCGGGGACGCGAAACAGCGACAGTTCGGCTCGTCAGGTAGGTCGGGCAGGAATTCCCCATCGGCCGCCACGTAGCTGCCGTTGGCCTGCTGTTTGTAGGTCTTGCCGTCCCTGATCACATGGGCGGGGCGTGTGTGGATATCCAGCGTGGCGATGATCTGCATGCTATCGATCAACTCGGACACGCCCGCGTAGGCTTCCTGCTGGCCAAGCTCGGCCATCCGCCGGCCCTCGGTGCGTGCGATCCGCTGGGCCTTGAAGCGGACGTTTCCAACGGCTGGCTCCAAGGCCTTCCGCAGGCTGGCGACACCAACCCCTGGGTCAGACATACCCGAGATAAGTATAGTGCGAATCTCTTCCCGTGCTGGGCCGTTCCAGTAGGCGAGCCGCTCATCCCAGACAAGGCCGTCGGGCCCGGCGTGGTTCAATGCACGCTCGACCGCCTCGCCATCCGGTGGCGGGAAGAGGGTTGATTCTATGATCTCCCGCTTCTGCGCTCGAGTCAACTCGATGACCGGTTCTTCGGCTTCGACCACCACCGGGTTAGCCAACCGGAACCAGCCCCACGGTACGGCCCTGATCATCGAGTTGGCGGCGCCCTTGTAGGAATCGAGGAACTCCGACTCGAACCCGTCGAGCATCGTCAGGTGTACATCCTTGAAGGCGTCGTCAATCGTCCGATCGATCTGCTGGACAACGTCGGCTTCGGGCACCGATGCCAGCCGCAAGAGATCGCGGCCCATGCGGTTGTAGATTAGGCCCACCCGGCGCGTGAGCCGGTCCACGCGGGCGAGCGAGCGGATACGCTGCTGGTGTGTGAGGGAAGCCAGGCGTTGATCAATCGCGTTGGGCATTGATTACTTTCCCGATTTGCTGAGCATGTTTTTTGCAATAGCGGCCATCTCGGCCGTAACCGGACGGCTGGTCGCACTGGCTCGTAGATTGGCCCGATGGACCAGGGCTAACTACCGCCTCGCAATCACGAATAAAAAAGCCTCGTGGATAGGAGAAGGAAAGCCGGCCATAAAGCTTGCCGAATGCCTTGAAGGCTGCGGCAGCCTGATCGAGCTGGGCTTGTGCGTTCTCTCTTGGCGTCCGCGTCCTCTTTGTTTCTGTCCACGGGAGTGAATGTCTTTTACTCATGGTAGTCTCCGATTGGTTAGTCTTCTCCGTCCTCTGGACCATCACCGCCCCCAAGGCCCAACCCGTCGCCCGGGACCACGTCGCCCCGCTCGTCCTCAGCATCCATGTTCGCCACCTCGGTCTCGAAATTCAACCCGTGCCTTGCGGACATCGTCTGCCGGGAGAGTACCTTGGCCGTCAACAGGATCGCATCCGACTGGGACTCTTTGAGGTTGTCCCGCGTCCGGACCTGCGGGGCCTCAACGTCGATATCGACCAGCTCCAAGACGTTGTCATCGATCCTATTGGCCGCAGCGGCCGTACCGACCGCCAACCGGATTACGTCCAGGTCGTCGACGATCATATCGGCCTGCTCGCGCTCGAACATCTTCACGGCCGGGCCCTCGGCCACCATGGTCGACGCGTAGTTTGCGTTAGACGCATCGCTCGACAGCATGAACTCCGGCATCACTAACCGGGAGGCGATCGCCCGCAGCTCGGCCTGCAAGGCTTTGACAAACGCCACGATGTCGGTCTGGTGTGTGGGGAACTCGTAGTCCACGCTGCCCGGCGCGTCGAGGATCGTTCCCGGAGCGTACCGTTTGTAATCCCGGATCACACCCGTGGTGGAATTCGTCGTCTCGACGTCTGCCATCTGCGAGACGTACTGCTGGATCTTCGCGGTCGAGCCCGATACGTGCTTACGGATCATGGCGATCGCTGATCGAATACCCACGAGGTGACCCATGTTCGTTAACAGCTTCTCGGCCCGGTGGAGGTTCTTTCGCACCGGGTAGAGTAGGGGCAGGCCGCGAGGTGACGTCATGTCGACGTTGGCCTTGCGGTGCTGGATATGCTCGGCGTCGATCACGTCGGGGTTCGTGTCATTGGCATTCTTGTGGATGATATACTGCTTGGCTTCCTCGGCGTCATTTGGGTCGAAGATGATCCCGAATTTTGCGTCGAGGTTTGTCTCAGCTTGCCGGTTCCGGATCCTCTCTGGCTCGATGAATCGCACCCGCAGCATCCCCTCGACATCAGGGAAGAATCGCAAAAACGCCTCCCCGTCACGATCCCGCCGGCGGACGATCTCTTGTTGCCGGCGCTGCCACCGATTGATCCGGACGAAGTCCGCTATCACCGCGTTGACCTGATCGATGATAGCGGGATCGACTTCCGTATCGGGCTTGGCCGTCACGGTGTAGATATGGCCCGAGCCAACGATGTAGGAAGTCCGGTTCTCATGGGCGTTGATGGCGAACTCGTTTTCGATCGCCAGCGTCCGGCATATGTTGCGGATCTTGTCAAGCTCGGCCTCGGTATTGTAGGCAAGAGCCGAGGCCCCGACTCGGCAGCCGCCCAGTGTAATCTTGCTCCACTCTTGCCCGTGGCAGTCGATCAGCTCATCGTCGAAGCTGACAAGCCGTCCGAATAGCTCGTTGGCGGCTTCGATCAGCCGGTTGGTCTGGTGCATTTCCTCGACGATGACCGCCGCTTGATCTGATTCGTTCATAGCACTTCCGCTCCCATTTCGCTTGGTAATCGAATAGCCATTTCGAGCCCGTCCGGCCCGTCGTCATGCTCGGCGTTGGGGAAATCCATCAGTTGGTCTACCAGAAGGTGGCACCCAGGGGAATCCCTCTTAAACCTGAACTCACGGTTGACGATGTACGGCCCGAGCCTCCGGACACGGACTTCCTTGCTGATCGTGTTGATCATCGGCGTGGCGTGGATGCCGATCTGATCGGTGAACCGCTGGCCGCATTGTAGCTCGAATTCATGAACCAGCAGTTCCTGAAACTGGTTGGCTTCGATCCCCAGGAACTGCGGCCGGTACTTGATCACCATCTTGAGCGTGTCCCGGACGATCTCGTGGGGCGGCCGCCTCTCAAGATCGGCATCGACGTAGACCAGGCCGTTCTTTACGCCGACAAACACGATCGAGGAGTAGTCCCCGTGCTTGTCGCTCTTGCCCTTGGACGGGTCGACGGCCACAATCCGTAGATCGAACTCACTGGGCCAATGCTCGGGCTCGCACCAGATCCACGGGCCGAAGTAGGAGGCCGGCCACTCGGCCCCGCCGGCGTCACCTGGGTTCTGATCGTAGAGAGCCGCGTAGGCGTTGCGGTCCAGCCGCTTGGTTTGCTGGTGCTGGGCCGCGTCCATGAAGTAGGGCCAAAGGGCCTCGCCTTCTTGCCGCGGATCGTCGGGGCAAGTCAACGCCGTCGGCCGGATGCCTGGCAGATTCAAGACGTGCCACTGCTCCGCGTCCTGCTCTTGCATCATTTTGACCAGCCGCCCCACCAGGTCGTCGCGGTGCCAGCGGGTCATGGTGACGAGGATACGTGCCCCGGCTTGCCGACGTGGGAAAAAGTCGTTCGTCCACCAGTCCCAGATCTTTTGCCGTACGGTCGGGCTGTCGGCCTCTTCCCGGTTCTTGATCGGATCATCCACGATGCCGAGCGTGTAGCCCATGCCAGCGATGCCACCACCCACGCCAGCCGATCGGTAGGATCCCTTGCGACCGACCATCTCGAAAAAATCGGATTTCCGCACCCAGTTGCGAAATGACGAATGAGATACGGCCCGGCCGGACAGGTGCGCCCCCGGGAAGAGCACCCGGTACGCATCATCGTCAATGATCCGCTGTACGTCTCGGTTCATCCGGCTGGCTAGATCGGAGCCGTACGAACAGGCCATCACCTGCTCGTCGGGATTGCGGCCCAGTACGAACGCCGGAAGCCGCCGGCTCGATAGCTCGCTCTTGGTGTGCCGCGGTGGCATGTTGATGATCAGCCGTTTGATCTCGCCCCGTGCCAGGCGGTCGATTGCGTGGCACATGACCCGGTGATGCCAACTGACGATGAAATCCCGCTTCGTGAACCGGGTGAAATCAAGCAGGTTCCGGCGGGCTGCTTCCACGGCCTTCCGTGGGTCCGTCAGGATCCGGTGGTTGAACTCCAACGTCGCCAGCGTCGGCGCGTCCATGGGCGTCGAGGATGGCTCGGGTGTCGGCGGTGGTGCGGGCAATGAGATCACTTAGGGCCTCGTCTTTCGCGCTAGCGGACTTGGTATCAATGTTGACCTGGATCGCGGTGGTGACCTGGGTGCGTGCGTCGGTTAGGCCGGCCATGGCGTCCCGCTCTTGCTGGTTGATCTTCTCCATAGAGACAACCACGCGAGCCGCCGCGATGATCTCCCGGACGCGTGGCGCTCTCGCCTGGCCGTCCTTCCCGATACCCACCTTTTTAAGCATGAGTATTTCGGCTATCCGCTTGGCTGCCAAGTCGGCGACGGCTCCCCCGGTGGGGAACCGGGCGAAGGCGTTGAGATCGGAAACGATGTGCTTCGGATCGCTGAACAGGTTTGATTGCGGTTCGTCGCTCATTCATTCGCTGACCTGAAGAGTCATCCCGTAATTGTCGACGCCCGGCTTGACGACTACACCAGCGCGGCGTTTGAGCCGGTTCCGCTTGAATGGCCGGTAGTCTACATGATGCTGCCATCGCCCCCACTTACGGACAATCTTGACTACGTCAGGGTGCTGCTTGCGTAGTGAGTCTGCCATTAGCCAGCGGCCGTCTATCGCCCCATCTTGCTTATAAAGTTCATCAGTATTACCGCCCTTCAACGTCATCGTGGTCAGTTTCTTGCAGACGAATGCCTGGCACAGGATGGTACACAATCCTGCCTTTAGGACACGAAGCGACAAGTCAGTATCCTCGTTGTAGCGACCTCGCCAACGAAACGGCAAATCATTCTTAATCAGAATACAGGAATAGATCCTGGTATTGAAAATCAGCGGCGGTACTTTTTGAAGGGCTGGCGTAAACATCTCATATTGCAATCCCGCGAGCGGGACATTCTGATAGCGATTGACCAAATCCTCAACGACCTTGAAGCACACGCCTGTCGTAACACGTAGTTTTCTATTCTTGTTGAGTCTTGCAAACCAAGCGATGTTATCATCGAGAATCCAGTGCCAGGAATGGCCTTCTGAAATCGCGTGCTCCCATACCCAGTTTCTTGCTGGGATTGACCCTTGACCAAGATTGTCAAACGGAAGTACAAGGATCTTTTCCGGGTTGATCACTGATGAGTACTGAGGCAACTCCTGGGGCTCAATAACAATCCGGAATGGTACCTTAATTTGCTCTAATGCTTTTGCTGTCTGCCGAAATTCCCACCGCCCCTTCGAGATAATATATACTGGCGAATTAGGATTCGACATATACTGCCCCTTCCTTTGTTCCAAGTTGGTCAAAGTCAGCTTTCGGAAACCACGTTGAGTACGTATTGCCCTTGTGTGACAGTTTCCATCCGAGCAATTTCGCAAACTCGTCGCGATCATCTTGTGACTTAAAGCGAACTAGGCACGTGAATGCCTCCCCCATAATGGTCTCATTCTCGAACTCGGGCATCCCTTCCCACTCCGCTTCCGGGTTGTCCACCTCGCCGTCCCAGGGCTTCAGCCCCTCCAGCATCGCTTGCAGCCCCTCGTTGTCCGTCTCGATAGACGCCAGCAGCTCGGCCAACTTCTGGTCGTCGGCCCCAGCCATCGCGGCCAGCGGATCGAGCACCGTCAAGAGCTTGTCGGCCTCGGCTTCGTCGAGGTCCAGGATCAGCACTGGCACCTTCTGGTCAGGATCGAGCCCAGCCCGAAGATGGCCGTCGACCAGCTCTAGGGTGCCGTCCGGCAGCTCGCGGGCGAGGCAGGCGTCGGCGTAGCCAATCTCACCCAGCACACCGCGAAGGGCCGCCTCTTGTGCCTCGGGATGGGTACGCCAGTTGCGTGGATTGGGCTTTAGATCACGGGCCTTGACCCGGCGTAGTGACTTGATTAGATCGCGTATCTGTTCCACGGCTTGGCTCCTGTGATTTCCCCCACGTCCCCTTTTGACGGTACAGCCCAGGGGCGGGGGGGTCAAGCCTATTCGCCTTGGGAGGCCTTTCGCATGTCCACTTCTAGCGCCCCCGTACCTTCCGCCGGCTGGGATATTTCCACGTAGTCACCGGGGCCGCCGAGGAATCCATTCCCCAGCCGAAAGCAGATCGGCTGGAACCAGCGGGTTGGGCCAAATGTGAAATCAGTTTCCACCGGCTCTATCGCTGGTTGCCGAATCCTCCGCACGTACGCCCAGTAGCAGGCACACGCCATGACGGCAACGGCAACCGGTAACGACAGGCATATAGCGTGGTAGCCGATCACGTGGAGCCATTCCGTGGGGCTGAGTTCTACTCGCATTGTTGGCCCTTGTGTTCGGCCTCCTCTGCCGCTTTGAATCCCTCCCGCGACACCCTGATGGCGGCCTTAATGTCCAAGGGGCTGCAACCAAACGTTCCCGCAATCCAGCCGATGTCCGTGTCTACCACTTCGCCTCTATAGCTGCCGTTCTCGATTTCCGAGTAAAGTCGATCCGTGTGAGGCCAGCTCCGCCGCTCCGCTTCCTCAAGGTCCTCGATCTTAAGGTTCGCACGTTCACGCAAGTCTTTGAGGTTGTCGGCCGTCGGCTCGGGTTCTGGTTCATCGCCCAACGCATCGATAACGATAACGGTGACGCGTTGTAATTTCCCGTAAAAAGCCCAGTGTTCTTTGTCCCCCAGTTCATCCTTGATGGCCTGCAAAGCACCGAAGTAGACGGTTGCCTTTTCCAGTGCCGCTTTGTGACATTCCATAAGTTCGGCGTTGTCTTCTCGCAGCCCGTCGAGGATCGACTGTAGCTCGGCTTCCTTTTCGTTCATACCCCACAAGATAAAGTCCATGCAGGTCTCACGAATCCACGAGTTGTGTTCGTCGGTCCCTCCACCCGATAGCCGACGGGAGTGAAACAGATCAGGCTCCGTGCGGTTAATGTGCCTATCCGCCTTCGCTCTATTCTTGTCGTGCTCTCTTTGTTCATCGGTCACAATTCACCTTTTTGGGTTTTAGGTTTGTCCGCTGTAGCCCACGCGGTCGGCTGCTCGGCTGGCCATCGTGCCCGGATTCTGGCCGCCCGTTCTTTGATCTCTTCGGGCGTGGGGTCACCCTCATGCAGGCACTTGCCAAGTATAATGCAAAGCCCCCCCCTGCCTTCCTTTGCGGCCGCCCGGGCTTGCTTTACTAGTTCCTTGATACGATCAGCCAGCTCCGGCTCGCATGCTGGAGTGGCCGCGTATCGTGTTGCGTCACGTCGGCCGCGTTCGGTAACCAGATAGAAGTTTGGGGTCATGGTTTTACGTTCGGTTTCCTTGCCAGCCTCGCCAGACCCCGCTGCCGCCCTCCATTGCGGCAGTCGGGCCTCTATCCACCCGGGTACGCTCTTCCCTGACCGGGCTTCGGGTATCTCAATCAAGCGTTTGGCCGAATTCTTGGGGGGCCACAGGCTCGGAGATATATTTCTCCGTACATGAGGGCAAATCTGCGGCTAGTTTCTGGTAGTATTCGACAGTAACCGGCAGCGGCGTGGATGGCCTCTTTATGTAGCCGAGCTGGTAGCATTGTTCCATCAGGCCACCGGCACCTAACTCACAGAATTCACCCAAGGCCCGCTCAGCCCCATCCATGGCTGCCTGCCTCTCTTTCGGTGTACTCATAGCCCATTCTGTTCGGTCCATCTCAATCGGCCTCCAGCGGTGCCGCGGCTTCGATCCGGAACCGGCCGCTGTGCTTCGCGAAATGCTCAAGCTCTTTTGTGTCGACCTCTTTAAGTAGCATGTTCAGCGTGGCCCGGATCGTCTTGGGCCGGACCGAATACCCCTTGATTTCAAACATCCCTACTTGCTTGAATTCGAGGTCGTCGAACAGCATTTCCTGAGCGGGCTGGGACGGTGCCCCGGCCCTGATCTCACCTTTGACCCGGCAGCCGCACAACAGGCCATCGGCCGTCTCCGGGTTGATGTTCTCGCGATCGATCATAATCGCAATCGATACCGAGCCGTCTCCAATCGTCACGCTGCCAAACGCTACGGGAACGTCGAGCAGGCTTTTCGTTTTCTTCGCCATCGTACTTGTCTCCGTTTCAGGGGGGTTGGGGTGGTAGCGGTGCCCGCACGCCGGACACTGTTGGTTAGGGTATTCGCCGCAGTGGTTACAAAATGGTTCGCATGGCCTCGGCAAGTGACCGTACTCCTGGAGGTAGGCGCCCACTGGGCCGCTCACGGCGTGCCTCCTGTGAGCTTCTCGACGTCGATATTGAACTGATCCCGCCACGCTTGGCAATCCTCACTGCCTGGCTCTAAGTCACGGCAGGCTTCAGGGCGGCACGCGTAGTGTTCACAAGTGAGATCATCCGTCAGCCAGAAACACGGCGTATCACCTAGGTCAGCCATCGCATCGCGAGCCCTAACGATATAGCCCATATTTAGTGATCGCTCGGCGTCGAGAGGAAAGTCGACAGCCACCTCAAACGGCTCGAACGGCGGCGAGCACATCTCCCGGCAGCACGCGCCGCAGTCCTTGCATAATTCGTTGATCGTCGCGTGTCGATCGATGACCTCGCGAAAATGCCACGACGGGTGGAGGCTTACCGCTTCGGTGAACGCGTCTGGATCCTCCGACCAGCCGATTACGAAGACTTCCCCATCTTCTTCCTGGCACCGGATTTCGTATCGTTGCCCTTTGTCGCCGATCTGTTCAGGAGGTAGCGTCATAGCGTTATTCCTTGTTTGATGATTCGCTTTCCGATCCACTCGGCCATCGCCGGGATCACTGCGTTTCCGGAAAATCTTGCACGCACTTCTCGACTAAATCCTTGAGTCCATCCGGGAGGCAGGCCGGCGAGCCGTTCGCGTTCTTCGCAGTCCAGTACGCGGAGCCGTCCCGAATCCCAAATAAACATTTCACCATACGAAAGCCGTCGGGGGTTGGTAGTAAGACATGGAGACACCGTTCGCCTCTGCAATGGCGAATTATGCAAGACCGCACCATCCGCGGCG
>SDBT01001025.1_pt1 | contig 47474 bp, 29 predicted proteins | sample 2277101 | NCBI WGS metagenome assembly SDBT01 (sample SAMN10404973, study PRJNA504765) | marine sediment metagenome | isolation source: marine sediment core GS10_PC15, 103 cmbsf | place: Arctic Ocean: Southern Knipovich Ridge | collected 2010 | reverse complement strand
GACTACTCAACTCAGCACTGTCCAGATCATCAAAATCAAAGAAGGGAGGGGACAACCCGGGTAACATTATCTTTTGATCTAACGATCCCCTTTCGGTAACATTTTCATTTGACTTGACAGGCCACCGATGACCCGGTTCATCCGCCCTCGCCGACCAGCGCAGCCAACACCCCCTCTAGCCTTTCTGTCTGCTCCTGGCAGTCCAGCAGGGCTCGGAAGAGTTCGCGGTGCAGGTTGCGGGTTTATGGCCAGATGAAATCATCTCCTTCTAACTTTCTCGACCCGTGCGGTTAACCATTCACATGTCAAACCGGCCATCACGCCCGCCCCCACCGAAGCGGTGGCCACCAGGAGAAGTAAAGGAGTGAGCAATCCAATCGCTAAGTCTTTGCAAAGCACCCACCACCAGAAGGGCAGGGAGACCAGGAGAAACAGTAGCGCGAGCCCTCCGGCCAGCCACACCAGTCCCTTCCAGAAGATGCTCCCTACCACAGCAGCTACCAGGAGGAAAAGCAGGCCGACTTGGGTCTTCTGGGTTTGGGGGGTGCGCGAGTCGGCCACGGCCTTGCGGGGATGTCTTCGGTAGACTATCATCCTCCAATAGCTATAGTGATGTTTTCTTCGAGCGTATTCCAGGATGGATTCCGGATGTGAGTGGTAGACGATGGCCTCAGGAGCGAAAACCATCTTGTGGCCTTGGCTCGCCAGTCGGAAAGACAACTCCGTGTCCTCAGCGCCCAGGAGATCCTCTCGAAACCCCCCGCTATCCATAAAGACGTGCTTCCTGTAACCTGCTGTCCCTGTATTGACGAAATCTATCCGGGTATGCCTGGCGATGTTCCTGTAACGATAGTCATACTCCAGTTGGATGAATCGTGGAATAAGACCAGTCTGACGGGTACTAACCACTCCGCAAACCCCTGCAATCTCTTGGTCGGCGAAGGGAGCAATCATGGCTCCGACCCAATTGGATTCTGGGGCACAATCAGCATCGGTAAAAAGAAGGATGTCGCCTTGAGCTTGCTTGGCCCCCAAGTTTCTAGCTGCCGCGGCACCCCTCTGGGCCTGGGATAGAAAAGTCACTCCATGGTGATCGGCTATGGTCTCGACGGTGATATCCACAGGGCCGTCATTCACCACGATGATCTCGTATTTCTCTCGGGGTGTGGTCTGTCGCTCCAGGGCGTCCAGACAATCTCCCAGGGCCTCCTGAGCATTATGGATCGGGATAATCACAGAGATCAATGGCGGTGACTGGTTCATGACTTGCTCCTCAAGCCCCCCTTCCCCCCCAACCCTTCGACGAGCTCAGGACACCGCTTGGGGGGGGGGCGGTGAATGCTTTCCCGCCACAGGAAAAAAGCACCCAGAAGCGAAGGAGGTACAAAGACCACGAAGTATAACAGCACGGCGTAGCCCAGGGCAGCTCCCTTCTCCAGCCCAAAGACGCCCAGGGCGAGAGTGCACAGGTAGTGGAAGATGCCCAGCTTGCCGGGGACCGAGGGTACAGCTACTCCTATTTCGAGTACCACCAATAAGAACAGGGCAGCGGCAAAGGGCAGGGGCAGGCCCAGGGCCAGGAAGATGATGTAGTTTACCAATATGCTGAGCATCCAGATGAGAAGCGACCACCCTTGCAACCTAATCCCTACCCAGGGAGAGCGCAGCACATCCAGGCTGCCCAGAGCCAGGCCCGTGGCCCGATGAATTCTCGCTCGCCAACCTTCTGGCAGGAAGTGCGAGGCCGATTCCACCAGGGTGAGCAACCGATCCTTGCCATAAGACAGGGTCAGGGCGACGCCGAGAAAAGCGGTGGTGAAGACAGCCAGGGTTACCCGGGAATCCTGGAACCAGGGGGGCAGGGAGACGAAAACGGGGACGAGCAGCACCAGCAGGAGCAGCATCAGGATATCCAGCCACTTCTCTACGGCGATGGTGCCCAGGGTGCGGGCTCGGCTCCGGCTCTCGGTCTGGCCCATGAAGTAGATGCGGGCCACCTCGCCCAGACGAGCAGGGACGACGATGTTGAGCATCTGGCCAATGAGGAGCACCTCGGCCAGTCTGAGGTAGCTTAGCCCCTTTTGATCCGGATGATAGAGCAGCCTCCAGCGGGCGGCCCGGGCCAGGGGACTTACGAGCACCAGCGCCAGGGCCAAGGCCACGAACCGATAGTCGGCACGGGAGAAAGTGGCAACCACCTGGGAAAGAGGGACATTCCGGACGGCCAGCCACAGGAAGGCCACGCTGAGCCCAGTGCCCAGGGCCACCTGGAGACCTCGGATATTTGCTTGCTGCCATAGGCCATTGGCGCGCTCCCATAATGACAGGGCTCTCTTGTCAGGGACGGTAGGCATGGTGATGATGACCTCGTCTGTTCTCCCCCGCTACGAACCCGAAATAGGCTGCAGGACATGGGTCACTTCCTCAAGCACATCCAGCGTCTTCTGAATCACGGCTGGCAGTTTTGCAGCCTCGATGCCCTGCAACTCGTCTCTGAGGATGTGGATAGAGTTCTGGATGCGGGCGAGTTCATAAGCCTGAATCTCCCGTTGAAGTTGCTCTACCATACCGTGAACTCCGGCCAGCTCCATTTCTTTGACGCGCCTGCTCTTCTGGGGATGGGTGACAATCTGTTCAGCACGAGTCTGCAGCTCAAGAAGACGGTGTTGACAGATTCTAAGCTCGTCAGCGTTTTGTATCATCTTAATCTCACCTCCACTACACCTTTCTATTCTCCTTCGCGATACTTTACAGATGAAAAGAAATCCAACCAGGCGTTCCACCCGTCTTCGTCAAAGACTGCGAAGGCCTCTTTAGGTTCCCTGGTCAAGAACATCAACTCCAGGTCAAGAGCCTGTTTGTCCCCCAGTTCAAGCAATTCCAAAAACCTTTCTCCTACCCAGATTACAACATCAACGTCCCTTGGGTCTGTTTTCGCCGTGACGTAGCTCCCGGCCAGAAACATCCGCAGAGCTTCGACGTGTCGGGCAGCATCCACAAACATCTGCAAGCGGTTGAATAACATTCGTCGCCGGTCAGATGTACGTCCGAATCTCTCCCAGATTTCGTCCAGATCGGCCAGATAAAGTCCCGGCGGTAGAAAACCATTCTCCTGAAGTGCAGGAATAGACATTACTTCTCAGTCCTTCTCGTGGAGATCACCCATATCTTGAAATCCTCAAGCCCCTCTCGCGGCGGGAAGGAGGCCCCCCTGCAATTTATGCTGTCCCATTTGGCTCCTCAAATCGCACTCCCTGGGCACTCTGTCCAATTTGGCCCCTCTTGGAGTTTGAGCTCGAAACGCCTCATACAGACAAAGCCCAGGATTACGCCGCCAGCTAGGGCAGTGGGCCAGCATCCCGCAGGCCAGACCCACAATCAATGCTCGCAACCAGCGATCATTCAAGGGTTGATAAGCCCGCCAGGCGGTGATAGCGAAGGTGGCGAGAAGGGCCACGTATCCCACCAGGCCGGGTACGCCAAGATGACCCAATCCGGCCAGGTCTTGAGTCAGATAGGTCATCAACACGCCAGTTGAAGCGATGTCAGGTCCGAAATACGTCGAAAGCAATAGGATGCGCATCGTCTACAGATAGACCTTGCTTCGGTGTGCAATGAGCAAGACGGTAACTTCACGCTCCTGCTCATCAACCTGGTAGATCACTCGCCAATCTCCTACCCGATAGCGAAAATGGCCGGCGAGAGGCCCTTTGAGTCGTTTGATATTCGGATGCCTATACGGGTCCTCCCGGAGATACTGAAAACAACGGTTGAGTTTGCGAACCAGAACGGAGTCGGCCTGCTCGTAGAAGTCTTGAGCCTCACGGGTCAGGAACACTTCATACATCGCGGCGGATATCCTCGAAGCGTACTACCTGGCCCAGTTCTGCCTGTTGCATCGCCTTGCGAAAGGCTTCTTCAAAACCAGGTATGTTCAAGAGTTCCTGAGTAGCCTCTGAGCTCTCCCGCTCCTCCAAATAGGCCAAGAAATCACTGGCCACCTGCAATCGCTCCGGAGAGAGCCTCCGCAAACGATGCTCTGTCTCCTCAAGCAATGCCGGTTTAGTCTGAGTAGCTGTCTTCATCTACCTTCTCCTTTTTGAGTGAAGTGACCTGCCCCTTGTAATCCCCTAACTTGTGCCCCTCCGCTCCTCGTTCTCCCTCTCCCCCGCTCCCCCGTGCCTTCCGCTTCTCTCTTTTGCCCCATCTGGCTCCTCATGCTAGAACGCCCCTTTTCCGAGGCAACCCTTTCTCCTGGCGTACTGCCAGGCACAGTTGAGTGGCCTCCTGGATATTCTGCAAGGCCTCCTCCTCCGTCTTCCCCTGACTCATGCAACCGGGGATAAGGGGGTACTCCACGACATACCATCCTTCCTAATCCTGATAGATCGTTATACGAAACCTCATAACTCCCTCTCTCTTTTTTCATCAAGCGTTCAGCGTTCAGACTTGGGTTTCTGGGTTTGCATGGCGAACTAATTATACCATACCGCAAGGCGAAAGCCAAACTCGCCGCTTTCATCCCGCGCTCCCTCGGAGGCCGGTCTTTCGGCGGCGAGTTTATGAGCCAAGTAGAAGAACAACGGATCCCTTCACTTCGACAAGCTCAGTACAGGCGACAGGCTCAGGATGACACTCAATCAACGGGTTCGCTGCACATTGCAGAGTATCATCACCTACCATTCAACCACCACCAAACAGCGTTCATCGGCGTCCCATAATACGTTCCAACGCTCCGTCTGGGGATAGCTAAGCGGTTACAGACTCGAAACGCATCATGCAGACGAAGCCCAGGATCACGCCGCCAGCCAGGGCAATGGCCAGGCCCAGGTAGGGCTGGTCGCCTACGACGGCAATGGCCAACAGGGAAAAGAGAGCCCAGCAGCCGAAGGCCAACAGAAATGTGCCTGACCAACTTGGTAGCCAGCCGCCGCTAGCTTCGCCACCACCACCTGCAGATTCCAGACCATTGCCTCCTTCCTCCTCTGCCTCCACGCCTTCGTTTCCAGATAATTGTCCCGCTATCGAATCCCGATGTACATACAACGCAGCTATTAACCCCATGAACACCCACATCACTACCCCAGGTTTAGTGCCCAGCAGGAAAGCGTCAGTCAGCCCGAAGACCTGATGGGCCAGCATCCCACAGACCAGGCCCACGATCAATGCCCGCAACCAACGATCATTCAGGGCGTGGTAGGCCCGCCAAGCGGTGAGGGCGAAAGTGGTGAGAAGGGCCACGTACCCCACCAGGCCGGGGATGCCAAGGTCTACCGCCACCTGGAGCAATTCGTTGTGGGCGTGAGTGACCCAGGCGTCTGCTAGAACGATGGAGGAAGGATACATGACATTGACTGCGGTGTCAAAGGCACCCATACCGACTCCGGTGTGGGGGAAGTCTCGAATGATGCGTATAGCCCGCTGCCATATTTCCACCCGACGCTGCGCGGCCCATGGATCCGAACGCAGCACGAACTGGGTCAATTGCGGTCCCCTGCCACTCTTGAACAATGCAAAGAGAATCAAAGCTATGCCTGGAATGGTCCACAGGGCGCGCCGATTGTGCCACGCGGCCAAGACCAGCAGGCCAACACTGATGCCAATGAAGGAGCTTCTAGATTGAGTGAGGGCCAGTGTAAATGTGGTCAGTAGAAGAGACAGCGCCAACACGAGCCGACACGATACCTGCCAGGGTTTGAGTGGGTGACTATCACTTGCCTCCTGAATCCTGGTCGTTGAGCGGCCACTCCATAGCAGGCTAAGTAGCACTGGCATCAGGAAGATCAAGGTCCCACCTATGGCGTGAGAGGAAAACCCTCCTCTAATGGATCTGGGGATCCCCTGAATCAATCTGGGCAAGCGATCATACAACTGGGGCCAGTAAAAGGGCTTGCCGGGAAACCAATCCGTGCCCACCAGTCCCAGCATGGCCACAACGACGCTAGCCAGAACCAGGACAATTACAGCGAATTGCACTCCGCGAATGGTACATGTCGCGTTGACTATTGCGCAAAAGATAGCAACCCCCAGAATGAGACCATAGAACTTTGGTTGGCTGAGCGAGCGGTCTAGAGATACATGTAAGCTCACTGGCACCATGGCTAGAATCTCTAGGATGGGTACGTCCATAGGGGTGGTGGCTTTCAACTTGCCAGTTGCCCCCCAGTGTGCTATCCACAGTAAGCTCATGGCAACCAGACCAAGTAGGGGGATGCGATCGGAGACGATGAATATGGAGTAGATGACTATCAGTAAGAATATCTCAATCCCCATAATGATGTTTGCCATCCGGTGGCGGAAGGTCCACGCCCCGCGGAGGAATCGATCACTTATGATTGTAGACGCTTGTTCCCGCATTTTGCTCACCGTTCTCTCGTTCTTGAGGGCAAAGCCAAATCTCACTGCCAAGGAGCAGTTGTCCCAAGTTTCTGCTTGTTCCTCCGCTTGACGGCATGCGCTGCTATAGCAGACTCATAAACTCTTTCCAACTGTTGCACGGACCTTTCCCAGGCATACTTCTTTTCAATCAATTGTCTTGCGTTCACAGCCAGCTTTTGTCGCAAAGACGGATTCTCCAGCAATTCCACAACTCGATGAGCAAACTCTCTAGGTTCATTAGCGACGATTAAATCTCTCCCAGGAGTGGCTTGAATCCCATCCAGAGTGTACTCTGTGGTTACTATGGGAGTACCGCTGGCCATCGCCTCCAAGACCTTATTTTGAATCCCCGAACCAGATCTCATAGGGCAGACAGCAATAGTAGCACGGACGAGGTACTCGTAGACGCTATCTACGAAACCTGTGACGACTATGTTTTCGTCTGTGCTTAGGTCTCGAATACTCCTAGGAGGGGCAGCGCCGACTACGTAGAATTTGACGTACGGGACATGCATTTCTATTAACGGGAGCACCTTCCGACTGAACCAAAGCACAGCGTCCGTATTAGGGAAGTATCCAATATTGCCAGTAAAGATGATGCTGGTCGGCTCGCGCCCCTCAAGAACAAAAGGAAAATGGTCAGTGTCCACACCGTTAGGGTTTACATGAAGGTTCTTAAATGAGCCAATTGCCTCTTTGTCGGTAGGCGATACTACTATGGCTTGATCAAACTGCTTGCAAACCTCGGGTTCGTACTCTCTTAGCCTTTGCCATTCAATGTAAGCGCCCCATTTCAAAATGCCCTTATCATATCTGTACCTACGCTCCATGTTCAATGAGAGAGCATCAGTGAAATCCATCACCTTGGGGGTCTCATTGAGGTCGGTTAGATAGGGAGCCATGCGGATGAGTTGCAGATGAGCAATGTCAAAATCGTTATTCGCAATGACGCTGTGTATTCTCCCGCCCATTTCTGAGGAAAAGTAATAATGGGTCTGGAAAGGTAGAGAAGAGAAGAGACTCAAAGCTACATTGAGGTAGGAACGAAATGGTCCTAACTTCACAGTCTCAATATGATTGCAGAATTTCTCCAGCATTGGTACATAGTTTAGCTCTTCGCTGTTCTTAATAAACGAGAGGAGAGTTATAGAATGCCTTTGGGAGAGGACCCTTATTTGATTGTAGGACCTTACTTGGTCACCTTTGAGAGGGGGATATGGAAACCGTGGGGTGATAAAAAGAATCTTCATGACACTATGGTTAGCACCTTTTCATATACTTCTACGTGCTTTTGAGCCACGCGTTCCCATGAGAAATTCTGCACCTGCAACTTTCCGGCCTCAATAAGATTCTGGCGTAAAGCGCTGTCATGAATAACAGTTTCCATCGCTTCGGCTAGTGAGTCCTCATCTTTTGGATCGCCGTAAAACAGCGCTGCTTGTCCGGCTACTTCCCTAAAAGCCGGAATGTCGCTGGCAACGATCGGGGTCTCACAAGCCATAGCTTCAATAAGTGGAATGCCAAAACCTTCATAAAGCGAAGGTAGAACCAGAGCTTCAGCCGTGCTGTATAGCTTGACCAATTCTTCGTCGCCGAGATAACCCACCACGGACACTGAGTCAACAAGCGATTCTCGATAGATTACTTCTTGAATTTCTTCAAACCCAAATCCTCTTCTTCCAACCAAAACCAGCTTCAGATCTTGATTCCCTGACCTTCTCCTGACTTTACAGAGAGCCTTAATCAAAGTACCAACATTCTTCCTGCGTTCTATGGTACCTACGAACAGAAAGAACCTACCGCTATTCATGGTGCTCACACTTTCGTGATGCGTGAATATTGGTCTCACCCCAGTGTAACAAATCACAATCTTGTCTTCGCTGATTGCAAAGTGGCTCAAGACCTCTTCTTTGATGGCTTTGGTTAAAGTAACTATGAGATCTGAAGCGAATATCGCTCTTGTGATAGCGTTTTTGATGTAGCCGACATAGTTTTGTGGAAGTGCATCCGGGACCATCCACGCTGTTAGATCGTAGATAGTCACTACGTATTTTGTTCCCCTCGGTCTAATGTAGGGAATGTAGTAATTGGTGAAATGAACAAGCTCGGTATTCTGAAGTCTGTGCCAGACGGGGCCCATAGTGTTTATCCAACCCCAATACAGAATTCGTTGAAGGCTGGGTGGCAATGTTTGAAGAACCCAGTAATTGGTGAGCTTGACAGTAACTTGATTTGCTAATTGTCTATTCTTGGCATAATCCCGCAACGAATCATACAACTGCGAAGTATGCTGGCCAATCCCGGTTTTCAGCCTAGTTGTTGAAAGACCATCATCTATTACGACTTTCATACGGACGTTTCCTCCAGCGACTGAGCTACGCGGGACCACAGTCTAAACTTAACCCTATGCCTCGTCTCTATATAGATAGCACAGCACAGGGCTACCGCCAATTCAAACCAGAAACTAATCCAATTTGTTATTGTGTCACGTGGCGTGATCTCCAGATACACAAAGATCAGCGTAAGCAGCACCAGAGTAACTAGACGCTGACTCGCCCGATAATGCCGGAACACTAGGGAAGATATCCAACCCAAGATATAGGGGATAAACAGAATGCCCAGAATACCAAAGTCCGCATAAAAGTACCAGTTATATGGATATGAGTTGAACGCTTGCGGTATAAACACATAGGGGCGAAAAGGCATCTGAGGGAATACTGGGTTTACGCCTATGAGGCCTAGCGCTATATTGCCTAAGCGGTATATCCCACCAAGGCTATAGGATCCGAATCCCGTGCTTGCTGGCTCTGACTTAAGAATCTCGCTGAAAGCTGGGATTTCACCTGTCGAGTACAAATACCAACTCTTCCAGCTCACTCTTAGAAAGGACAAGAAATCCGTAATCTCTGGAAGGCGTTCACGAATGAACCATATGCTAGCTAATGATGTCAGAAGTACGACTAGAGCCAGTACGCTGGATATCCATTGCCAACTCAGCAATCGGTTAAGTTTGAAACGAGGGTCGGACAAGAGGGAAAGAAGATACGCATTAATGAGCAAGAGGAACCCATGCATGGTTGTCCCGCGAGCAGCTATGGACATGTCATTTAGGAGCAATAACCCTAAAAGGCAGCCGGCCCATAACCGATACCGGAGGCCAATAGGCATCAGTATACCCACGAACAATAGCGCCGGAAATAGGAAAAACGTGAGGAAGTCTGTCCAAACTGGAAATGCGAACAGACCTCCCAAATACTCGAGTCTCAAGTTTCCCAGGTTAGTAATGATATTCTTTGGGTTCCCAAACAACCTTAGAAGAATAAACCACTTGGTGAGGATGCCTAAGGCCCCAATACATGCAAAGCAAATAACCGACCTTGTCAGTGGGCGTTCGAAACGATGCAATGAACTGCCTAGATCTCTATGTGTGGCCGTGGAGGACTTTGCGCGTAACATTCGTAATGGCAAGCAACCAAGTAAAAAAGTTATTTGACTAAAGCAAATCAATTGCCACGCCTCCGTGCTAACAGAAACATAGTCAAAGAAGGGATCAAGGGAAAACAGGAATAGAATTACCGCCCACAAGGTCGAATGCACAGTTATAGGCGAAAAGTAAGTGCCAAAGAAAACTCTTGATAGCTTAAGCATCATTACAATAACTGCGAGACCAGTTAACGTGATCATTTGTCCAGGCCTGTTTTCTCCAGAACCTCATTCCATTCATGAACGAACCGGTCTATTGCGAAGTCCTGTATGATAGTCCGTCGCGCATTGTCACCCAGTCTCTTTGCCAACTGCCAATCATCTAGGAGTATATGCCCTTTCTCCAACAGTCCCTCTTTATTCCTCGCAACAAGCCCATTGTAGCCGTCCTTAATTGGCGAAGTCGGGTGTGCTAGAGTTACCACTGGCATCCCGCTCGCCATGGCCTCCAAGGTTGCCAGGTTATAACCGTCCTCGGGCTCTCGTGTGACGTTGACATATGCTCGGCAGGAGCCATAGAACTTCTTCAATTCTTGCCAGCTACTAGCTGGTTTAGCTTCTGGTATGTGTGGATTTTTTCCAACAACCTTTAAAGGAAGAGCCTTAGACAACTTGAGAATCGCATCGAAATCGAAATGCTCACGGTGAAGGTCGTTCCCGACTATGAGAAGGCTCCCAATGGCGCCATTGTTGGGCATCATTTCGTCAATCGGAATCCCCGGGTGTATGACAGAGCCAGGCAAATTCCAAGAGGACCGCACGCTTTCTGAGATAAACACGAATTCCACGCCATTCAGGCGAGCAAAAAGGGTCAATAAGCCTTCTCCATACGCAGCTTTCATTAGTTGTTTCACCCTACTGTGACGATATCCAGTACGCTGACGTCTGCCGTGAAATACCTGGACATACCGAACTCCACTGTGCAGAGCCTTAAGTCCTAAACGCAACAAATCGTCCAATGGATCATGCCCTATAACAACATCAAAATGGTTTATGCGCATCTCTCTTCCGTCAAGAATAACAACATTTGAAGGCAACGGACGCTGCGCGCTCTCTCCCCACTCCTCTGCCGTTAACACATGGAAACTGTGTCCTGTTTTGGATAGGAGATATAGATAGGCCGTATGTCGGTTTACGGTTAAGACATCCAGCTTTCTCACCAGCTCCCTTTTCATAAGTGTCAACTTAAGAGAGCGCTCAAGACTTCGGAGGTTTCTAGACGCGATTTCGCCAGCCAATCAACCGCATGATCAAGGTAACTTTGCCAGCAGAGGCACTGCCGGAAACCTCCGAAGTCTTAAGTTGACAGTAATGGCTCCCTTTTCCACCCTTTGCTCTCAGTCATTCGTTACGTCGCGCTAAAGCATATATGGACCCACCACCTGCCCTATGGATTTTGCCCCAGAGTAGTAGAATAGAACCAGGCACTGTCAATAGGGCATAGACGATCGTCTTTAGTGTCTCGTTTGCGAACACTGATGGTATCCCCAGCACCGAGTTCCTATGACCCTGAGATGCAGTGGTATTCAATTTCACTCTCCTTGCTCTATAGTTCAGAGACCAACTACAACTGTCGATCAAATTGTGAATTACCCTCGCCCTTAGAGTGAACGGCGAGATTGCCAAGCGTATCGGTGAAAAGCCTTGAGAGCTCAAAAGAGTCCGCAAGGCCGATAGGTTCCACCAAGTCAAATGATGAGGCGGAAAATCATAGAGCTCGCGTCTTATCATGAATCGTTCCCTATTTGGAACACTCAGTGCGACAAAACCATCCGGTTTCAGAACGCAACGTACCCTATCTATGAAATCGGTGGGATCATCGAGATGCTCAAGGACCTCAAAGGACGTAACCACATCAAAGCGCCTACCCGGGTTCTGCGCCGTGAAATTGGAGAGCGTACCGCAGAAAAAGCTATCAAGCCCGTATAGCTCCTTACTCTTCTGGATAGCCTGTGGATTTAGATCAAGGCCATAGACTTCATATCCCAAAGCCCTGGCGGCGGCTAGGAATGTGCCAGGACCACAACCGATGTCAAGAAGAGAGCGCCCACCTACAGGATCGTGGGGCGGAGATTCGATGAACTGGTGATGATTCCAATACAGAGGATATGAGCGCCTTAGGGGGTCTCTCATGGAAAAGTACATATCCTCATAATAACCGCCGCCAGGATGCTTCATTGGCCACCAAAACTGAACTTCACAATCTGAACACTCATAAAGGTCCCAGACCTTGTGCTTCATCGACAATCCCATTATTGTGTTCGCTCCACACACAGGACAATGCTTGAGATTAGGGATATCCCCCAAGTAAATTCCACTTCGATTCATTGCACCTCGTTTCTCACTTAACTTGTTCCGCCAATCTTTGATACGAATGTTTAGCTTACTCGCCGCTACACCGGCCATTTTCCTCTTCGCTCCCAGTCACGTATTGTGTTGAGCTAAGTACACCGATGCGTAAGTTCGTTCCGTGTATGACTGGCTCTTTTGAGGGTAAAACCTCGCAAAGAACTCAGAGCGAATTAACGGAATGCTGTACTAAGGCATAGATGAACCAACCACGCTCCCCTCTGGCTTTGCCCCGGAGCAGCAAAAAAGAACCGGGCACCGCTAGCACAGCATAAGCAACCGCCTTGAGCATCCCGGTTACGAGGCGAAAAAACGGCCCACCCAGTACTACACTTCTGCGGCTTTTGGATATACCTATGCTTAGTCTTGTTCTGGTTGCCCGATAGATCAGAGGCAAACTACAAGAGTCAAGGAGGCCATAGATTACCCTCGCAAAAGTGAGCGGTTGGATCAACATTCGTGCGGGTGAAAAGCTCCGAGAGCTTAAGAACGTCTGGAGGGTTGCTGCATTCCACCAAGTAAGATGATGGGGGGGAAAATCGCTGAGCTCGCGTCTGATCATGAATCGCTCTGCGTTCGGAACACTTAGCGCGATAAAGCCCTGCGGTTTCAGGATGGAACGTATCTGGTCCATTAAGCCAACAGGATCATCAATGTGCTCTAGGACTTCAAAGAGTGTAACCACATCAAAGCGTTTACCCGGGTTCTGTGCCAAAAAAACCGAAAGCGTGCCACAGAAAACATTTTCAAGATTATGCAACTCTTTGGCCTTCTGGACAGCATACTGGTTCAGGTCAAGTCCATGAACCTCATATCCCAAATCCCTGGCAGCGGTCAAGAATGTCCCAGAACCACAACCAATATCAAGAAGGGAATGCTCACTTGCAGGACTATGAGGCGGAGATTCAGTGAATCGGCGGTGATTCCAACCCAGACGAAATGAGCGCCTTAAGGGATCTCTGACAGCAAAGTATGTATCCTGGTAGTAGTTAGCTTCAGTATGCACCATTGGCCACCAAAATTGGACTGCACAGTCTGCACACTCGTAAAGGTTCCACCTCTCGTGCTCTAATGACAGATCCCTTATTCTGTCCCCTCCGCAAACAGGACAATGCCTGGGATAATCATTCTCTGCGTTTGCTTCACCTCGATTCATTGCGCCTCTCTCCCATTCCGTGTTCCGGGGATCTTTAACGGCATTCCCAATCTGATCACCCGACTCATCCATGATCTTTCTTGGGATTCAAGTCCCCAAGCAATAAGCAAAACAGCGTAGGTGCCGGTACCTACTAGAGATGAGATTAGTGTGCCCAACGGTTCATTTAAACTCAATTGATGCGTACCAAACCCTGCTATCAGGCCAACAAAACCGGCCAATAACCTAGTCCATACTCTCTTACTGAAAGGCATCTTCTTCAAAATACTGTATACCTGGATCAGGCCAAGGACGCGTAGTCCTAAAACACTAGCTGCTGTAGACAGAGCTGCCCCAGTCATGCCTAGCCATGGAACTAAAATGGCACTCAGGGCTATCTTCAGAACAACAACAACAACCAAATCCCATAGCCAGTGTATCTGTCGATCACATGCAATAAGAAGCCAACCTACTTCACCGAGAACAGTATACCCGTAATAGCCCCATGTAAGGACGAGCAACGGGATATAACCGGTCGAATATCCTTCTCCTAGGGTTTCAAGAAGGCCTTTTCCTCCAACACTCAGCACTATTGCGATTGGCGTGGCTGAGTACAGAGCCCACCTGGTAACCGTCTCGAACAGCCTGTTAAGGCTTCCTATGTCCTGCAGAGCCCACAGTTTTGCAGCAGTTGGAACAAAAACCGACGACAATGCATTAGAAATGAGCATGAATAGCAAGGTTGTTTGTGATACGATGCTATACACACCCACCTCCTGAACAGGTCGGAAGTACCCCAAGACGAACGAGTCTCCCCACACCAGACCGAAGCCTAATAGGCCGGCGAAAAACAAAGGCACCGCTATGCTGCTGATCTGACCTACCGGGAAGACAGCTTGAGTTTCGACTCCAGTGCCATTCATGCTAACATAGAGTTTCCTCAGAAAACTCATGGCAAGAAGGGCGGCGATCCCAGCTGAAATCACTGTTGCTGCAATTGCGCCGTATATTCTTGATCCTAATAGGTAGCCCGTGATGAAAAGCAAGATTTTTGCAATTGGCCAAGTGATATCATAGGAATAGACGTAATATTGAGTTGCTTGAAAACCTCTGGTGGCTGTAGCGCTGCTAATCAGAATGCTTAGAGGAGGAATTAGAAATGACGCAAACTTTAGAACCTGCGCCAAATCAGGCTTGTTGAACAGCACTGCAAAGAACCCAGAGAAGATGTAAAGGCCGCTCCCTATTAGAACTCCAAGTCCAGCCGGTAGCCCTATTACGATTATTAAGAAACCCTTCAGGCTTCCCCACTTCTGGCCCGCAATATAAGTAGGGATCAATTTAATAGCGACTCCCTCTAACCCTACCCTGGCTATCGCTGATAGCAAGGTAGCAACTACCATTGCTAGACTATATAGCCCGAAGTCACGGGGCCCCAAGGCCTTTGCCATCAAGAACTGTCCAAAGTATTCTATCCCTCGACCAAACAGGCTTCCGAAAAGGGCTATGCTGGCCCCCTTGGCAACCGTTGAAGCCAAGCTTCCAGATTCCGTCGTTGATGAGAGATGGGACTTCCCTGACACCCTATTCATGATCACGCCTTACAGGAAGTTGCGGGGAGCACAAGATGATGAGAGACGTCCCATGGCTTTGAGTGCCTGCTCCACCTCGCCGGTGCACGCATAGATGCGCTGTGCGACGCCACCTACCTGAGTCGTTAAGATCCAAATCTGTTATCCTTGCTGCCAAAGCCCATCCACACTAATAATATCACATGTGAGCCAAAACGTCAAAACAAGAAAAGAGGTCAAGAGTCGTCTCAACCCCATACTCAGTCTGGTTTCCCGATTGCCTGAATGCCCACATTCGTTACCTGCTTCATAGAGATTTAATCTCCAGCGTCGCGTCAGCAGGTTTGTAGGCAAGTTTGCTCATTTCAGACCGAAAAAACGCTGTGTCAGCGCTCAGAATAGCATGCGAACCGCTCAGGATCGCTAGCATTTGTCAGGTGGAGATAGACTCCTATGACGTCTAACATAAAGAAGCAGGCTATACGGGTGATAGCCCGCATAGCCTGCTTAAATGGACGCCAGAGCTCTATCAAAATCTCCCATTCAGTGGCGCATCCTGGGGCAGGCCGCCGTGCACGATCACCGTCAGCCCTCCATCGCTCGAACGCTTGATGAACCAAAAGCCATCGCGGTACACCCCCGCATCCGACTCGCCATCTCCATCGAAGTCGCCGACCAGTTGCATATCCTGAGCCAGGCCGCCGTGTGTGATGACTGTCATTCCCCCATCGCTCGAACGTTTGACAAACCAAACCCCATCTCGGTACTGTGTGGCATCGGACCTTGCATCCCCATCAAAGTCACCGATCAGTGGCACATCCTGAGCTAGGCCGCCGTGTACGATGATCGTCATCCCACCATCGCTCGAACGTTTGGCAAACCAGACCCCGTCGCGGTACACCACGGCATCCGACGTTCCATCTCCATCGAAGTCGCCGACCAGCGGCACATCCTGGGCCAGACCGCCGTGCACGATGACTGTCATCCCTCCATCGCTCGAACGTTTCGCAAACCAGACGCCATCACGGTACACCACGGCATCCGATTTTCCATCCCCATCGAAGTCACCGACCAGCGGCACATCCTGGGCCATGCCGCCATGCACGATCGCCGTCATCCCCCCATCGCTTGAACGTTTGATGAACCAAAGTCCATCACGGTATAGCCCCGCATCCGACTGGCCATCTCCATCGAACTGATCCCGGGGCGTTTTCACTATTATGGTGCTCCCCTGAATGTTCAACTGCCTCGTCCCCCCATCCGGCCACGCATTAGCCTGGGTGTCCGTCAGCAGCCCGTTCTCCAAGTTCAGTGTCGTCACGCCGGCTTGCTTGGCCTGCAGTGTCACTGTGGCCAGCACCACGGTGCCGTCAGGACCAGCAACGTTCTCCGCTCCCGGCGGGTAGCTGTACGCCGCGAATGCCGTCTGGCCGTTTGGGTTGTCTATGATAGGAGCCGGTGGCGCCTCACCAGCCGGAGGTACAGGGACTACCCGGCTGTTTGGCCCACTCAGCTCGCCAGCATCCGAGACGTCAGAGACTTCCAAGTAGTCTGAATCGTACACCAGATTGAACCCATAGGCGCCCAGGCGGTTCGGATCCATCTCCGTGCTCACATCCGCCACGATGTCCACCGTGAACGTCCCGTTGACTGGCACCGCGCGGGTGACTGGGTCCACCCGCATGTTCACCGTCCCTAGGGCCAGAAGCGGGGATGCTCCCACGGCCACGAGCACAATGGCCCCTATGGCACAGAGGGCGATCATTCCCGATCGGAATCTCCTCGCTCGAGTTAGCTTGAGAAACACTTTTTGGAACATGGCTCCCTCCTTTAATCTGCGATTATATTATACGAATCTTCTCTGTCTTTGTCAAGGCACATCCCCGACCGACCAAAAAGCGTGCTGCCGGCCGACCTGCCTCCGAACAGCACGCTGAATATGTCTTCGGCAGCCCGGCCATCATATTAACCAATAGCCAATAACTAATAGCTATCTGCTAACTTAGACCCGTGGCTTTGCGCCCCCACCTTTCGATGGGTTTACCTTTAGCGGATACAATTGGGAAAGGGCCTTTACTTTGCACACCTACATTATACCAAATTGTTCTGCCTTTGTCAAGGACAAAAGAGAAGATAGAGTTAAGGTCAGGTTAAAGTTCGGTTGTCATTTCCTCTCGTGGGTTACTCTTCACCTGGCATCTAAAGTATACCAGATTTGATCTATTCGGGCATGAAATTGGCGTAAAACTGGCGTGAATTTTGCGTGAAATAAGACCGCTGCTTCTAAAAAGTCCCCATTTTCCTGGCGGTCTGTTCTGGATGGAAACTAGAGTCTACTACAATGGCTGGCTGGGGAGTCATAGATCAATCCTTACCTTGTTTCTCTCCGTTCTCCAGGAACTCGATAAAGAACGCCCCAAACACCCCCACCATCAGCCCCAGCATCCCGGCGATGGCGATGTTAAGCTTCTTCTTGGGAGCTACGGGTTCTTTGGGCTCGATGGCAGTCACGGCGAAGCGCACCTCGGTGTCCGTCACCTGGGAGGCGACACCTATCTCCGCCTCCTTGCGGGCCAGGGTGTCATAGGTCTCCCAGGCCAGGTCCCTGGTGCTGGTCAGCTCTTGCTTTCTGGCTCGCTCTCGCTCCAGTTGTTCCTGCAGTTGCAGTATCTCCTGCTGAAGGGTCATCTCGTTGATGAGCGATTGAACCTCCTCTCGCCGGGCCTCCAGGATGGAGAGGAGAGCAGCGAGGTTCTGTGCCTGCTCCTCGGCGCTGCTCTCCAAAGCGGCCATTTCGTCAAAAGCAAGCTGAAGTTGAACTGGCAATCCAGGTGATAACAGCGTGAACGCGCTTGCTTGCAGAAGCATGATGGAGAGGCTATTCCCCGTCCCCGTGGGAGAAGATGAGTCAGCCTGGCGCAACTGGTCCCGCAAGGCTCTGGCGTCGGCGATGAGCCGGTCGAGCATCCGCTTGGTAGAATAGTAATCAGCCAGGGTATTCCGCTTGGCTCCTATCTCTTGGGTGAGGGTGTCAATCTGGTTGTCTCCCATGAGCCTGGCCAAAGCCTCCTGGACCTCTTTGTAGCTGCTTTCGGCCTCAACGACCTGGGCCTGGATGTCTTCTGGCGATTGGGGACTGCCGCCATATAGCCCGTTGACGTACTCCTCGTAGGCCTCGCCCCAGGCATTGGCGATGGCCGCGATTTTGCCGGGATCCTCTCCCTCGACTTTGATGCTAATTAGATCGCCGTTGCTCTCCGTCTCCACCATCTCCAGCAACTCCTCCACCTCTCGCTCCTTAGGCTCCAGGCTGGATCCTAGCTTGTCAATCACCTCCGCGGCCACCGAGCTGCTCCTCACCAGGGCCTCCAGGGCCTTGCGCCGCGCGTTGACGTCTACCCCCACGCTGCCCAACTCCTCCTCCGTCAACGTGCGATACTTGGGCTCGAAAGCGATCTCCGACCTGGACTTGACGATGACCACTCCCGCTTTAGCCTCGTAGACGGGGGGCAGAATCAAGAAGCTGACAACGGCTGCTGTGACCACCGCTACCAGGGTGATGCCCGCAATCCACTTCCAGCGCCTGACGATGACGTCAAGGTATTCTCGCAGATCAATTTCCTCTTCCATGAATGTCCTCCTTTTATTGACGGCTACTCACCTGCTCCTGCTGGACCGTTCGGCTGAGCTCACGACGAAGCCCTGGTCCAGCGGGAGCAGCGGACTAGGGTCCGCTGCGAGCATAAAGTGAGTAGGTATTATTATAGTATGATTGGGATTCTTGGTCAAGAAGCGAATGACGCTGAAATCACGATCCTGACTAACCTCCACAGAAACCCCAGTCCCCAACCGAAGTGCATAACGGCAAAGGCCACAGGCAGGAAGGGGAAGTATCTCCAGCCTTTGCGGCGAGCAATTAGCAGGGCGGCAAGCAGGGAGGCAAGCAGGTACCCCGTGATCGTTAGTAGGAACAGATTAACAAAACCTCGGTGGACGAGGCTCAGCAGGCCAGTGGCAAAAAGGCTGAAGACGAAAAGGGGGGCAGCCAAATGGCGAAGTTGGACGGATCGCGGATGCATTTGGATCATCTCCAGTTTCCAAAAGCCGTATTGAAGGTATTGGCACCAAAGATATCTTAAAGTCGAACGCCCATAATAAGAGGCTTTGATGGCTGGCGATAGGAATATCTTTCCCCCGGCAACTCTTATACGGTAGTTCAGCTCATAATCCTGGTTGCGCACCAGGCTCTCGTTGAAGAAACCTACTTTGTCGAAGACACTGCGACGGAAGGCGCCGAGGTAAACGGTATCTACATACTGTTCTTTGGAGGCGTAGTGAAACTTGGAGCCGCCAGAGCCAAAAAAGGAGTTGATGGCCAGGGCGATAACCTGGCTCACATAGTTCTGCCCCACTGCCTGCATCAGACCGCCAACGTTGTCGGCTCCTGTTTCCCGGAGGCATCTGACACACTGGCTAACATAGTTGGGTTCGAGCAGACAATGCCCATCCACGCGGACGATTACGTCGCCTCTGGCCTCCTTGATTCCCAGGTTGAGGCCCGCTGGAGCGCTGAGCTTCGGGTTGTCCAGCAATTTGATCAGGGGATACCTGGAGACGAACTCATAGCTGAACTCAGCCACTATCTCTCGAGAGCGATCCTCTGACCTGCCATCCACCACCAGAACCTCCATGCTATCGTGGGGATAGTCCTGGTCAACCACCGATTGGAGGCATCGAGCAATGAATGCCTCTTCGTTGCGTATGGGGATGATGACGCTCACAAAAGGGAACACGTTCATCTTTGGCTCCCCTGAAAAAAGCCTGCTCTGAGGCCCGTCCGTTCGGCTGATCTCACGACGAAGCATCGGGCCGATTTCCGCACCCGGGGACGGCTGTGCGAGCTTTTTCAGTAGATTCATCTTTGTGATCTGAGATGAATGATAAACTCCTCTAGAGCTATAGCCTCGTTGCCAGAGGCAAGGCTACTGGCTATCTCCGCCTCGGCGAGGGCCTCTTCGATACGCCCCATCTGCTCGTAGAGAAGCGCCAGGCTGCTGTGGCCTATGGGGTCGTTGGGAGCGATCTCTATGATCTTCTCATAAGCTTTCACAGCTTGAGTGAAGTCCCCGCTGGCTCCATAAGCGTCTCCCAACAGAAGATAGGTCTGGATAGAGCCACTATTTACACTCAAAGACCTCTGGTACTTATCAATCGCCTGGTCGTATTCTCCCTTAGCAAAGTGAACTAAGCCCCACTCGTTGAGCATCCCCGCATCGTGGGATCTCAAAGCCGCCGCCTGGCGATAATATTCTAACGCCTGGTCGAACTTCTCTGCCTTTTCTTGGGGATCAGTGAGCATCTCTCCCCAGGCTCGATATAAGAGCCCCAGCTTACTGACGTGATCTGGATTGAGGGGACTGATCTCCCTTCCTCGTTCCAAGGCCCTTCGTGCTTCTTCGAGCCCGGCCGATCTTTCGGTTATATCCGAAGCAGCTTTGGCTTTCTCCACCCAGGTTCCTGCCAGGAAGAGATAGTAGAAATCCTGGTCAGGAGCGAGTTTCAGAGCCTGTTGGAACAGGGCAATGCTTCCATCCCACTGCCCACTGTTAGCGTAGGCCAATCCTTGTTTGTAATAGATGTCCGCTTTAACGGGATTTAAGTTGGCCATGATGATCAGAACTCCTACGCCTGTGATCAAAAGCGGGTAGGGCCACCAGTGGATTCCCGGCTGTAAGCGAATGGGGCTGGGCATCGCCTTGAGCAAGACGACGGCGACGACGATGATGGTCAGGAAAAGATAGAGATAGTAGAAGATGAGGACATTGGCTACATCTGCCTGCATGACGAAGACCAAGATGTAGCCAATTAAGAACGCCATAAACCAGCCCAGGGAAATCAAAAGGGGCGCTATTTCGATACTGTCTGCCAGGGAAGCGACGCCTTCCCCGGCCTCGATGATCGCCATTGTACCGCAGATGAGCCACACGGTGACGACAAATCCCAGCAGGGCGAAAAGTTGCCCCAGGGAATTGACTTGGCCGCCGATCAAATCGAAGCCCATCGTGGCCAGGATCAGCCCCACCAGCAGAGAATAGGAAACAAGGGAAGCGACCTGTGTGCTGCCTCTTCGCCGCCGGCGGGGACGCTTATCCGTGCTTGTTTCCCCGTGCAGATAGAAACCCACGACGACGGTTAAGGCTGCGCAAATCCAGAAATAGGTACGAGTGGCTACCACGGCGATGCCAAATTGGATCTCGATAAAATGGGCTACGATAGCCGAGAGCAAGGCGATCAACAGAATTTGATTTTTGGATACTTCGACTGAGCTCAGTACAAGCTTTAGACTTTGGATTTTGGACGCAGTCATCAAGTATATGGCCAGAGCCAGCAACATGCCAGCAGGTATCCCTACTCCTGCCAACCTCCATTTACCCTCCAGGAGCCAGGGAAGCAGCCCCCCTCCGAACCCTCCCGCTAAGCATAGAAGAACGAACAAGTTGCGCTGCCTGGAACTGCTGATCAGGCCGAGGCGTTTCAGGCCGTAATAAAAGAGGCTGCCGAACAGAAGCAGATAGGCGGCCAATCCTATGAACCCTGTCGTCGCCAAAATGTCCAAAGTCTCGTTGTGCGAGCGATCGAAAGTCTCGCCTGGTTTCAAAGAAGCCAAAGCGGGCGGTAGATAGTGGCTGAGGGCCGCGATCATGGTCTCTGGCCCATGGCCAATGAGAGCTCGCCGTGGATCGGCGGTAATGAGATTGACGGCGCCTTCCCAAGCCAGCATCCTTTGCCGGGCTGTGCGCGTTTCGAGATCGAGAATACCACTCAGCCGCCCAAGATAAGGCATCTTTCGTATGGACTCGAAGGGAGTATCGGGCCGGTTCAAAGTTATCAGAAAGAGGCCAAGAATGATCGCTGCTCCAAGTATGGCTAGAGTAAATCCCTTCTTGCCTCTCGAGGCCGCCCAAAGAAGAAAAAAGAAGAACGTGCCGCCCAGAAGGCCCAGCAAAGGCCCGCGGCTTTGGGTGAAGAGGATGCAGAGCAATTGAATAACGAGGAGGCAGGCGTAGCACCCGCTGAGAGCGTAGAGAGAGGCGACTCTTTTCCCACGGCGAATGGCGGAAGAGAGCTGCATCAGTCGCCCTATCGTCAGGGGAACGACCATGATCAGGTAAGCTGCCACGAAGATGGGGTTGCCCATAGTTGAAATAGCACGGACAGTAACACTTGCGCCTACGTTGCTCCAGGCTATGGGATCCAACCCATAGTGCTGCATAAGGCCGTAAAGCGATATGGGCAAGCTAGTGAGGAGGATAACGGTGATCAAGCGGTGGAGCTGCCTCCGATGGCGCAAGCTGTGCAGAATCACAAAGAAGATCACGATATAGGAGAGGGTGGTGTAAGTGCCCTGCATTCGGTGGTAGGAGCCCCAGAGGCTGAGTCGGGGGGCGATGGAGGTGATGGTGGTGAGGATGTAGACTATGGCAAGGAGTAATGTGGGAAGGGTCAGAGGGGTTCTAGATACTAGATATTGGATATTGGGTATTGGGTATCGAGCATTAGCTTCCAGCTTCCAGCCTTTAGTTTCTAGCGTCTTGATTACCCAGGCCAGCGCCATCACCAGGGCAATAGAACGCATCAAGGCGATCTTGTCGGACTCAAAAGAGCGTTGGCTGTACACGTTGAAGAAGAGGGGCACGACGACGACCAGGGCCATCCAGCCTGCTTCGATGACCTTATCACAGAGAACGCTTAAACCTGTTTGCTCAGTGATATAATTGTCTCTCAAGCTCTGAGTCCTTTTGAATGTGGGGCGCGGAGGGGGGCGGCTCGTCGGCGCAATGATTATATCATCAAGGGGATAAAACTACAACATTGCGTTCTCATTCAAATTGTGGTATGATATTGAGGAGTTGCCTCGCTGGAGAAGCTCGGCAAGATCACTAAAGCAGGAGTCAAAATTCCCAAATGCCGAATACCCAATACTCAATACCAAATACCAAATTGCTCCCTCCCTACGGCGGCCGGCTGGTAGATCTGCTGGTTCCGGCTGATGAGGTGGCTGAACTCAAGGCTCACGCCAGCAAATTGCCCTCGTTGCAGCTTTCGGCGCGGGCGGAGTGCGACCTGGAGTTGCTGGCGGTGGGGGCGTTTTCCCCGCTGGCCCGCTTCATGGGCCTGGAGGATCACCAGCGCGTGCTAGACGAGATGCGGCTGACCAGCGGCCACATCTTTTCCATTCCGGTGACGCTGCCGGTCGAGCCCGTCCCGGCGATTCGCCTGGATCGAGACATTGCCCTGCGCAACGCCAAGAACGAGCTGCTGGCGGTGATGACCATTGAGGAAATCTACGAATGGGATCGGGATGAGGTGGCGCAGAAGGTGTTTGGCTCGCTGGACCTGCGCCATCCGCTGGTGGCGGAAATGCACCGCTGGGGACGGCTCAACATATCCGGCCCATTGCGGGTGCTGCAATTGCCGTGCCACTACGACTTTCAAAACCTACGCCTCACACCAACCCAAACCCGAGCTAGATTGGAGAACTTGGGCTACCAGAATGTGGTCGCCTTCCAGACGCGCAACCCGCTGCACCGCGTGCATGAAGAGCTCACCAAGCGGGCGGCCGAAGAGGTGGGCGGGGTGTTGCTGCTCCACCCGGTGGTGGGAATGACCAAGCCGGGCGACGTGGATCATTTCACCCGCGTGCGCACTTATAAGGCGTTGGCGGCCAATCACTATGACCCCGATCGCATCTTGCTGGCGCTGTTGCCGCTGGCCATGCGGCTGGCTGGCCCACGTGAGGCGCTGTGGCACGCGCTGATCCGGCGTAACCATGGGGCCAACTATTTGATCGTGGGGCGAGATCACGCCGGCCCCGGCAAGGATTCGATGGGCAAGCCCTTTTACGGTCCCTACGACGCCCAGGAGTTGGTCCAACAATACAGCGACGAGCTGGGGGTGGGGCTGGTACCGTTCCGCATGCTGGTCTACCTGCCGGACGAGGAGCGGTACGAGGAGATCTCCAAAGTGCCGGCCGGGGCGCGGACAGCGGCTATCTCCGGCACCCAGGTGCGCGAGGAGTATCTGAACAACGGCCGCGCGCTGCCCTCCTGGTTCACCCGACCGGAGGTGGCAGAGATCCTGGCCGAGACCTACCCGCCGCGCCACAAGCAGGGAGTCTGCATCTGGTTCACCGGGCTGAGCGGCGCAGGCAAGTCCACCACGGCCGAGGTGCTGACGGTGTTATTGCAGGAGCACGGCCGCCACGTGACGGTGCTGGACGGCGACGTGGTGCGCACTCATCTATCCAAAGGGTTGGGCTTCAGCAAAGAGGACCGCGACACCAACATCCGGCGGATTGGCTTCGTGGCGTCCGAGATTGTGCGCCACGGCGGCACAGCGGTGTGTGCGGCGGTGAGCCCCTACCGGGCGACGCGCAACGACGTGCGGAACATGGTCGGCAAGGACCATTACGTCGAGGTGTTTGTGGACACGCCGCTGGAGGTGTGCGAGCAGCGGGATGCCAAGGGGCTGTACGCCAAAGCACGGCGGGGGGAGATCAAGGGTTTCACGGGGATTGATGATCCGTACGAGGGACCCCGTCATCCAGAGATCCGCCTAGACACGGTGAACTGCGCGGCCGAGGAGAACGCCCATCGCATCCTCAATTACCTGGTTGAGCAGGGTTTTATTCGCCAGCCAGTGGCGGCAGTCGGTGAAGACAGACAAGGGGGATAAGGGTGTTCAGATTCCTGCGCAAACGGAAGCAACCGAAAGTCTTAGTCATCGGCCTGGACTGCGCTGCGCCGGAGTTGGTCTTCGATGCCTGGCGCGACCAACTGCCCAATCTGAGCCGGTTGATGGAGAGTGGGGTTTATGGTGAGTTGATGTCCTCCATCCCCGCCATCACTGTGCCGGCCTGGAGCTCGATGCTCAGCGGTAAGGATCCGGGCGAGCTGGGCTTTTACGGGTTCCGCAACCGGGCCGATTACTCCTATGATAAGATGACCATCGCCACCGGTGCGGCAATGAAGGAAAAGCGGGTCTGGGACATCCTGGGCGAGGCGGGGAAGCAGGTCATCGTGGTCGGCGTGCCGCAAACCTACCCGATCCGACCGGTCAACGGCTGCCTCATCTCCGGCTTTCTCACCCCGTCGGTGGAAAAGCAGTACACCTACCCCCAGGAGCTGCGCTACGAGATCGACCGGGTCCTGGGTGGCGAAGAGTACGATGTGGACGTGCGCCAGTTCCGCACCGACGACAAGGACTTTTTGCTCCAGCAGATTTATGCCATGAACGAGAAGCAGTTCGAGGTGATTCGCTATCTGATGGATAACAAGCCGTGGGACTTTTTCATGTTCGTGGATATGGGGGTGGACAGGATTCACCACGGGATGTGGAAGTATCACGATACGACTCATCCTAAACACGAGCCGGGCAACAAGTACCAACACGCCATCCGCGACTATTACATTCACCTGGACCGGCAGATTGGGACGCTGCTGGAGCGGGTCTCCGAGGAGACGATGGTCCTGGTCGTCTCGGACCACGGGGTCAAGGGGATGCACGGCGGCATCTGCGTCAACGAGTGGCTGCGCCGGGAGGGGTATCTGGCGTTGCAGGAGGAACCTGGGGGCGAAGGGTTGATCCGTTTTGACAAGATGAAGGTGGATTGGAGCAAGACCAGGGTGTGGGGGTCTGGCGGCTATTACGCGCGCATCTTTATCAATGTGGAGGGGCGCGAGCCGCAGGGGACGGTCCCCGCGGCGGGGTACGAGGCCTTCCGCGATGAACTGGCCGACGCGCTCCGTTCGATCCCCGCTCCGGACGGGAGCGACATCGGGACACAGGTGTTCAAGCCGCAGGAGGTCTATCGGGAGGTGCGCAACATCGCCCCCGACCTGATCGTCTATTTCGGCGATCTCTCCTGGCGTTCGGTGGGTAGCTTCGGCCACGGAGGCATCTACACCTTCGAGAATGACATTGGCCCGGATGATGCCAATCACGCCGAGAACGGGATGTTCATCCTGGCCGACGCGGATAGCAAACATCCGCGGGCGAAAGGCGGCGGCCAGCGAGCGGCGGCCCGTCAGCTCATGGACATCGCGCCGACCATAGTGCAGGCTTTTGGCTTGCCGATTCCGCTGGACATGCAGGGCAGCGTCATTCCGCCTGCCTGGCCGGGGCGATGAACTTTTCGGGACTCGCTGACTGATCAAAATAGGACAAGTCCACAGCACTTTTGAAGCAAAGCAAAAGGCCCTTCCGTGGTGGGAGGGCCTTCTGTGTTTACATATAGGGCCTGATCAGATCAGAACCACTGCGTCTTGAGTATCTGTAGGGCGGGAGGGATTCGAACCCTCATGGAGTTACCTCCAGCGGATTTTAAGTCCGCAGCGTCTGCCATTCCGCCACCGCCCCATAGACAAAGGGCTGATAGCAACTCGTCTCGCTATCAGCCTTGGTCACCGATTGTTTTGGAGGCGACGGCCGGATTTGAACCGGCGATAAGGGTTTTGCAGACCCTCGCCTTACCACTTGGCGACGTCGCCACTCAGTCCTTTGCTCTTGCAAAGCGGGCGGTGGGATTCGAACCCATGACCTTCTCCTTGGCAAGGAGACGTTCTACCACTGAACTACGCCCGCACCATTGCTACCTGCCAGTGCCGAGGCCCAGATTTGAACTGGGGACACCCTGATTTTCAGTCAGGTGCTCTACCAAGCTGAGCTACCTCGGCCAATCTTCAGCAGGGTTATTTTATACTATCTTGGCTATCTTGTCAAGCCCGGCATTTTGGCTTCCGAGGGAACCTTTTTCATTCTCTTCGCGTCTAGTAAATGAATCGACATACTGTGTCCAAAAGGAGGTCACGAAGATGAAGAGGAGAATTTTGCTAGTCACAGTTATGCTTCTGGGGCTGGTCATGGCCACGGTGGGAATCTCGTACGCCGACGGTATCATTATCCCCGAGCCGCCCCCCCACATCCCCATCACCGAAGTTCGCAACCTGACCATCAAGTACCACCGGGTGAGGGTGACCATTGAGAACCAGGTAGCTACCACTCGCATAGATCAGGTCTTCGTGAACGAAGCGCGCTACGAGGTGGAGGGCACTTACATCTTCCCCCTGCCCGAGGAGGCGGCGATCTCGGAGTTCTCCATGTGGGTGGACGGGGAGAAGTTGGAAGGCCAGATCCTCGACAAGGACCAGGCCCGCCGCATCTACGAGGACATCGTGCGCCGCCGCAAAGACCCCGCCCTCCTCGAATACGTGGGCAGGAACGCTTTCCAGGCCCGGATCTTCCCCATCCCCCCCCACGGGGAACGGCGCGTCGAGCTGGAGTACAGCCAAGTGCTCTCAATGGAGGGAGGGCTGGTCAAGTACGTCTACCCCCTGGACACCGAGCGGTTTTCGGCCAGGCCCCTGGAGGAGGTGGCCATCAGCGTGGAGATACATTCCAACGAGCCGATCAAGGCCATCTACTCCTCCAGCCACCAGGTAGCGGTGGATCGTCGCGGAGACTATAACGCCACAGTGGGCTACGAGGAGTACGACGTGCTTCCTGACCGCGATTTCGAGCTCTACTACACCATCTCGGCAGAGGATTTCGGGCTCAACCTGCTGAGCTATCGCCAACCCGGTGAGGACGGCTTCTTCCTCCTGCTCGTCGCCCCCAAGGTCAAGGTTGACAAGAGAGAGGTGGTGGCCAAGGACGTTATCCTCGTGCTGGACACCTCAGGCAGCATGCGAGGCGAGAAGCTGGCTCAGGCCAAGGGCGCGCTGGAGTTCGTGCTCGATAACCTGAACGACGAGGACCGCTTCAACGTCATCGCTTTCAGCACGGGCGTGCGCCAGTATGCCACCAGGCTTCGGCCAGCCGAGGAGCGAAACGAAGCCCTGTACTTCGTGCGGGAACTGGAAGCCGTGGGCGGCACCGACATCAATCGCGCCCTGTTAGAAGCTCTGGCCCAGGCTGAAGGAGAGCGGCCCACGCTCATCATCTTCCTCACCGATGGCTTGGCTACCGAAGGGGTTGTTGACACGGAGCAGATCATCGCTAACGTCGTCCAGGCGGCCACAAAGGCGGCCAGGGTTTTCACCTTCGGCGTGGGCGATGAGGTCAACACCGTCCTGCTGGATACTCTGGCTCAGAGTCATCGCGGGGCCAGCGCGTACGTGCGGCCAGGGCAGTCCATTGAGGAGCAAGTATCGGCCTTCTACGCCAAGGTTAGCTCGCCGCTTCTGGCTGATCTCGATCTCGATTTCGGCGATGTGCGCGTCGAGGATACCTATCCCTACCCCCTGCCTGACCTCTTCGCGGGCACGCAACTGGTGCTGGTGGGCCGCTATCGCCAGGGCGGTTTCACCACTGTCACTCTGGAGGGCGAGGTGAATGAACGTTTCCAGCGTTTCGCCTACGAAGACATCCGCTTCCGGGACGAGGGGGGCGAGTCGTTCATACCTCGCCTCTGGGCCACGCGCAAGATCGGCTATCTGCTGAGCCAGATCCGGCTCCACGGCGAGAGCAGGGAGCTGGTGGACGAGATCGTGAGCCTGAGCGTGCGCTACGGCATCATCACCCCCTACACGTCCTTCCTGGTGGAGGAGACGGAGAGGGCGCTGACCGAGGCCGGACGGGAGATCATTGTCGAGAAGGAAGTCCAGATTATGGCCACCCCAGCGCCGGCCTTCGGGGCAGAGGCGGTGGAGAAAAGCGTCGTTCAGGAGTCCCTGCGTGGAGCGGACACGGTGATGGCGCCGACTGCCGCCGAGGTCAAGCACGTGGGCGACAAGGCTTTTGTCCTGCACGACGGGGTGTGGACCGACACCCTCTACGAGCTGGATTGGATGGAGACGGCCAAGGTGGGCTTCGGCACCGATGGCTATTTCGAGCTCCTGGTGGCGCGGCCAGAGTGGGGCAAATACTTCGCCCTGGGCCAGCACGTCATCGTCGTCCTGGAGGGCCAGGCCTACGAGGTGACTGAAGGGGACTACGAGCCTGCCCTGACTCCGGTCGCAAGGCCGACAGAACCGTCACTCACTGTCCAAGCTTCTGAACCCACGCCCACCGTTCGCTTGGCTGAACACACCCCCACCACCCTTCGTCAAGCTCATGACTCAGCAGCCCCTGCTTCGGCGGAGGGCCAGGGGAAGCCGATCTGCCCCGGCGCGGCGCTCAGTGCGGCGCTGCCTCTGCTGGGCCTGGCTTTTGCCTGGCGGAGGCGTTAGTCGAGCCTTCTTGACTCTTCCCCCGCTTCTCCAATACCTCACTGGTAGGGGCAACCGCAAGGTTGCCCCTACCCCAAAAATGCCCCTCTCAAAATGTCTGCCGCAATCGTTAGTGACTTGACAGCGGGCTACATTGTGCTAGAATAGCCGTAGTGTTGGCAGGACGCTGGAGCTCGGCCTTCGCGAGGTAGCCCGACACGGCAGATGACTTTCCCGAACACAGCGCTAGCCAAGGCCCTGCTTTTGTGTGCCCTGAGGCTGGGAAACTGCATCTGCGCAGGTTGACTCAAGCCTGGGATTGGGGCCAAGCGCGCTGCAGTTCCTATTGCTCGCAGCGATTGCGCTAGCAACCGCGGGATGTCGGAGCGACTCACAAGAACTTCTTCAACCTTTCGACGCGGGTTGTAGTCCACATAGGCCCTCGCTCCAAACAGGTTGCGAATAACCCAGAATGGTCTTACGGTTGAAATGGGCCGCATCGGCCTGCGCCATGGCAACGATCAGGGGGTAGAAGAACCAAACCGCCAACAGGAGGATCACTCCCGGCACGTTATCAGAGAACTTCAAACAAATGGAGGCTGAAATGTCTACTAGAAAACTATTGTTTACAAGCACAGTAATAAGCATAGTTTGTGTGCTCTTCATTTCTGGCCCTGTTCTTGGCGCGCCTTTAGAAAATGTTCCTATAACCGTACCGCAACCTGATGGTGAAATACTCCACCTTTTTGCGACTGGAGATGAATTCTACAATTGGGTGCATGATGAGAATGGGTTTACCATCGTAAGGAATGCGAGCACCGGATACGCCGAATATGCCACGTTAGTCAACGGAGCATTGGTCCCTTCGGGACACATCGTCGGCAAGGTTGATCCTGCGTCCGTTGGGCTGGAGCCCTATCTTAATATCACGCCAGAGCAAATGGGGCAGATCAAACTCTCGTTTTTGGCTTCTGCGCCGCCGCCACAGCCTGCACCAACAAGTGGCACGATTAACAATATTGTCATCTTTATCCGTTTCGCTGGCGAGTCCGAATTCACCGATGCAACTTCCACTTATGATAACATGTTTAATTCCACTGGTGCAGGTGATAATTCGATGATAAATTACTTTCGCGAGGTTTCATACAATGCATTGACGGTTTCCTCGACCTTTTATCCTAGCCCGCCCGGAGCCACGGTCGTCTCTTATCAGGACGCTCAACCCCGGGGCTATTATCAGCCCTACAACGCCGTAACCAACCCCATCGGATACACGGGCGGCGACGACGGCGACATGGTAAGGGATAGAGAACATACGCTTTTAGTAGATGCTGTGAATGCTGTCAGCGGAGCTATACCTCCGGGTCTGAATGTGGACGGTGATGGCGACGGGGAGGTGGATAGTGTAGCCCTTATCGTTTATGGTTCACCTGGCGCTTGGGGCAATCTGCTGTGGCCTCATCAGTGGACATTGTATTCCCAGACCGTTTATATTCATGGCAAGAGAGTTTACACCTACAGTCTTCAGTTACAAACGAGCCTGGCGAGCAGCGGTGTTGGCGTGTTGTGCCACGAGACGTTTCACGTCTTGGGTGCTCCCGATCTTTATCACTATACCTACAATGGGATTGAGCCTGTTGGGGCGTGGGACCTCATGGAACATGATTCTAACCCACCCCAACACATGGGGGCATACATGAAGTATCGTTATGGGAAGTGGATTAGCTCTTGTCAAGAGATATCGGCGCCTGGTACGTATACACTCAATCCCCTGACTTCCTCGACGAACAATTGCTATAAGATCGCATCGAACTCCCCGACCGAGTATTTCGTGGTTGAGTACCGTAGAAGGGCAGGGACTTTTGAGAATTCATTGCCGGCATCGGGGCTGCTTGTTTACAGAATAGATACCAATGAAGATGGTTATGGTAATGCGAATGGCCCGCCCGATGAAGTCTATGTTTATCGTTCTGGCGGGACACTCACGGTCAACGGCAATATAGATAATGCGCATTACAGCAGCGATGTAGGAAGAACGGCGATAAACGATGGGACGAATCCCTCGAGCTTCCTTTCCAACGGCAGCGCAGGGGGATTGGATATTCACGATGTTGGCGCTGTCAACGGCACTATCTCGTTTCAGTTGGGCCCTGCGAATGGCGAAGAGCCGGACATTGAGGTGGAGCCTACCTCGTTCGACGTCACTCTGCCATCTGGCCAATCCACCCAGCGGACGATGACCATCCGCAACGTGGGGCAGGGGACACTGAGCTTCGGCATCAGCGATGTGGAGACCGCCGGGAAGACGGTCGGTGGTTCCCCACCAGGGCCAACCATAATTTCTCCGAACTCAATGGCCCAGCCTCCGCCAGCCGGAGAAGTAGTAGAGCAGGTGTTGGAATGGGCAGCCAGCGGTGGCGGGCCTGATGCCTTTGGGTATACCTACAAGGACTCCACCGAACCCGATGGTCCGACCTATCAGTGGGCGGACATCAGCGGCACTGGCACAGCCATCAACCTGGGCGACGACGATTTCGATGGTCCCTTAGGCATCGGCTTCACCTTCAACTTCTACGGCACCAACTGGACTCAGTTCTACGTCAGCAGCAATGGCTTACTCTCCTTTGGGTCTGGCTCGACAGACCCGTTCAACGCCTGCTCACTGCCCGACATCACCACGCCGGACGACATTATTGCTCTAATGTGGGCCGACCTGGATCCTGGCGCCACCAGTGACCCGGTATACTACCAAACCTTTCCTTCCTGCCCCTACGGCGCCGGTGCCTGTCTGGTGGTGCAATACGAGAATTATCATCACTACCCGGGGGGCGGGGACATCGCCGGAACCTTTGAGGCCATCCTGTTCGAGAACGGCAGCATCCTGATCCAGTTCGAGGACGCGGGTGCTGAGGAGGGATGGTATTCGACGACAGGCATTGAGAACGGCGATGGCACCATCGGCCTGACTTACGCCTGCGATACGGAGGCTTCCCTGAGCGATGGTTTGGCCATCTGCTTTGCTTACCCCGGCCAGTCACCTGACTGTTCAACCCATGCCGATGCGCCTTGGTTGTCAGAAGACCCGACCTCTGGCACCGTGCCCGCCAGCGGCAGCCAAGACATCACCATCACCTTCGATGCCACAGGTCTGACTGCGGGCACGTATACGGCCAACATCGTCATCACCAACAACGACCCTGACGAGAACCCGGTCACCGTGCCAGTTACACTCCATGTGGGAGAAACACCCCCCTCTACTACCACACCGACATCAACGGCGACCCGTACGGCGACAGTCACCATCATGCCCACTAACACGCCCACACCAACCGGCACACAAACCCCAACCAGCACTCCAACGCCAACAAGCACCACACCGCCTGGCTTCAAAATCTACCTGCCCCTCATCGTGAAAAACTACCCCTCAGTTACCCCTACTCCGACGCTAACGCCGACCCAGCCAGTGACAACACCCACGCAGACCTCCATGTCGACCACTCAGCCTGGTGGCTGGGTCACCGTTTTCGAAGAAACCTTTGAGGGCAGTTTTCCTGGGGAGTGGGAAGTCTTTGACAACTATGACGGTGGCGGTGAATACTACTGGGGCAAGCGGGACTGCCGAGTCTACGCGGGCTTCTACAGTGGCTGGGCCGTTGGCAGCGGGGCCTATGGAGCCGCTCTCTCCTGTGGCAGTAATTACCCCGACGACGCCGAGACCTGGATGATCTACGGTCCCTTCAGCCTCGCCGACGCCATTGCCGGCGACCTGACCTTCAAACTGTGGCTGAATTCGGAAGTCGACTACGACGAGATCTGGTGGGGCGCTTCGACGGATGGCACCTGGTTCTACGGCTACTTCAACTCGGGCGACTCTTGGGGATGGATGGACAAGACGCTGGATATGACTTACGTTCCCACTCTGGGCAATCTGATGGGCCAGCCAACTGTCTGGATCGCGCTAGTATTTTCCAGTGATGTTGGTTACAATTACTCCGAAGGGGCCTATGTGGATAACATCGTGCTGCGCAAGTACGTGTCCGGTCACAGTGGGGCAAGGCCGGGGGCCACTGTTGCTCGTCAACCGACTGCCGGGCCCGGGACGTTGATCGAGATGCCCGCGCACAAGGTGCTCAAGCGGTAGCGGCTGGGAGCAGCGGATGGATAAGGGAAAGCCACCAAACCGCTCACAGAGTTTAGTGGCCTCGTATGAATCAATCTAGAGAAGAGCAGACACATAGCTGTGAAAGGTTCTAAGGGCGACTGCGAGGGTACGCTCCTGCCAGGAAATGTGCCTCTTTCAAAATGCCCGCCGCAACCCGTTTTGACATCTTGGAAGTTATGTGGTAAACTAGCGTCTCTGGTGGGCGATGGGGCCCCATCGCGGTAATGCCTCCAACGTTGGGGCCTGTCTATTCCTTTGATGTCGGGCATCTCTGTTCGACGTCTCTAGTGAAGTCACCGCCTGGTGACAAAGAAGGAGGAAAAGAGATGAAAAACTACCGAGTCTTTGCTAATCGCTGGTTCAGGATTGGAAGTGTTGTGCTGGTTTTGGGAGCGGTGTTGCTGGCGGCGGTGCTGAATTTGCCAGCGGCTGCTGAGCCACCCGTGCCCGCTCCGAATGTGGATTCTCAGCAGGCGGATGCCTGGGGAGATGGGCCTGAGCCAACCCCAGCATCTCAGCAGGATTCCGAGGCGCACGGCGAGAGTCGCCATTCAGCCGGAGCAACTCTGGACTCCACCCCGCTCTCCCTCGACGGCAGTTACTATGAGTGGGCCTGGGCCAAGACCTGCCGTGATGTAGACAATTCTACCAGCCCGCCCACCTGTATCGGGGAGACCAGCACCTTCTATTGCGACGACGAAGAGAACAACAACGCTGTTATGCTCTACAACGTGACGCAGGGGGGGCGCGTCCGTATGGAGCTTTACCGGCCTGATGGTACGTTGCACAGCCACTGTGAGATTGAGCTAGACGATCCTCACGACTCCGGCTACGACAAATGGACCTGGTATTTTGTCAATTGTCGAGCCACGATCGCAGGCTCGACGAAGGTTAACTATCCGGGTAACTGGCACACGGACTTCAAAGTGTATGACTACAGCCAATGGGTCAACGAGGCCACTTTGCAGTGGGAGCTGACCTGTGACGGGGGGGACTGCCCTGGGGCGTCGGAAACTTCATATATCCAAAAAACGGACAACGAAAACAACCAGCACACTGGCTACGCTGACGGGGACATGTATCCGGCCAACATTGACTGCATTTTCAACGAACGCGATAAGCCCCAGTGCGCGGACAATACTACAAACCCCATAGCGCCCATTGAGTTCAACATCGTCGTTCCTTCCTTGCCATCGCCTCCCTCAAGTGCAGCGCTCAACATCTATGCCTGGGACGTTGACGAGGAGGGGGATCCACAGGAGCCAGCCAGGCCAGTGGAACGAGACAGGGTCTACTTCAACGGCCACTTTGCTGGCACCTTGACCGGATGGAACGAAACGTGGAGCACTTCGCACTTCAACGTTGATCCCTCCTGGGTGCAGCAGGGAAACAACCTGGTGCAAGTGCTGATAGATGAATACGATGGCTGCTGGTGTGTGAGTATTGACTGGGGCCAGTTGGTGCTGGGTGGCGGCGGAGGGGCGGCGTCTATCCACTCGGCTGCCTCCCTTTATACCTGCTATCAGCCTGGTTGGCCGCTGAGCATTCAAATGATACTGCGCACCACGTTGGCGAGTCAGGATGTGAGGATCGAGGTCAACCTCATTGATCCGAACAACGTCACCAGGGCTAGCTGGACGGAGACCAGGACCATCTACGGCCCCGGTACGAACAACGACATTGTTGCTAACCTGACTATACCGGCCGACGCTCCGGAAGGCGACTACAAAATCAAAATCTTCGTCTATGACACCTGTAGTGAGACCCAGAACGATTATTATGAGATACCCATTCGGGTTAGCCGGACGTGCGGGGAGACTGTGACGGTGACTGCGACGGCTACCAGGACACCCGCCAGGACGCCCACCAGGACTCCTACCAGGACACCCACTAGAACACCCACGGCGACCCCAACACCGACCAACACGCCGACGCCTACCAATACGCCTACGAGGACGCCCACGCCCACAGCGACGCCCTACTTCAAAGCCGGAGACTGGATTGACTACGCCCCCAGCGGTGTGCCCGACTTCGACCAGAGGCAATATAACTGGGTGTACCCTGGGACGCAAACTTGGACCTACTGTGGCCCGCTGGCAGTGGCCAACAGCCTGTGGTGGTTCGATTCCAAGATGGAGCCCAACCCGGTGCCCCCACCGACGATCAACGACAATTACGACTTGGTCACATCGTACAACCCCGGCGTTTGGGACGACCACGATCCGAGGAACGTGCGCCCGTTCGTTGACGACCTGGCCTGGCTGATGGACACCGACGGGCAGCGGACTAGTATCCCGCATGAGGGCACCTATGTGTCTGACATGTACGATGCCATCAAGCAATACCTGTCTGATCGTGACTTGGCCGAGAACTACGAGGTTACACTGATGCCGCGGCCCAGCTTGGAGTGGGTGAAGTACGAGGTGGAGCGCAGTGAGGACGTCATCCTGCTCATGGGCTTCTGGACTTGGGATCCTTCCAAGGGGTGGGAGCGCGTGGGTGGCCACTTCGTCACTATGGCGGGGGTGGATTCGCGCAACGATCTCGTCTTCTTCAGCAATCCCATTAAGAACAGCGCCGAGGCGGGTTGGCCAGGTCGGGTACGGGATGGCTCACTGATCCTCCCGCATTATCCTGGGCATGGGTACGACTTGCACAACGATGCAGGTAACGTCTCCCATGATATGTACCGTGCTGTGCCGACCGATAGCCCAGGTGGGCTTTGGGGGCCAGCCGATTACGCTGATAGTTACGACGCCATTGAAGCTTTCGTTGGTCAGAACTTCCCCCGAGACTTCCCTGAGCGATACAGACCAACGCGGGACTTGAGCGAGTATGCCCAATCGGAGATCCAGACCGAGGTTGAGTATGCTGTCGCCGTCTCGCCTGTTTGCACCGTGGACGGCACCAAGAAGGGTCCAAAGCAGGTGAAGGCCGGCGAAAATGCGGCGGTGGTGCTGACCATAACCGGTCATGGTGACTGCCCCACCATCGCAAGGAACGCCGACGTGATGCTGGTCATTGACCGCTCCGGTTCCATGGACGACGATGGATGGGACCCCGGCATCGGTGACTATCAACCGATAGGCGACGCCAAGATAGCCTCCAAGGCCTTCGTTGATGTGCTCGACCTGAGTCCGGGAGCCGATCAAGTGGGCCTGGTGTCTTATGCTAGCTTGGCCTGGCTCGACCATCAGTTGAGCCAAACAGCGGGGACTGTAAGGGCGGCCATAGATACGATCAGCACCGGCGGGAACACCAACATCACCGCGGGCATTAACGAGGCCCAGACGGAGTTGGAGAGCCCCCGCCACGATCCCAACAATGGGCAGGTGATGGTCATCCTCAGCGATGGCAAGCACAACGTGGGCCCCGTCCCTGGGCCGGCGGCGGATGCGGCAAAGGCAATGGGAATTAGGATCTTCACCATAGGCCTGGGATCGGACATTGATGAGGCAGAACTGAAGGCTTTGGCCTCCTCTCCCAGCGACTACTTCTACGCCCCCGATAGCAGTGCGCTAGAAGACATCTACGAGCAAATCGCTGGCACCATCACAGGGATGCCGGCTACCAACATAATCCTCACCGATATACTCGACCCCAACGTGGAACTGGTTCCTGGCTCCTTCTTCGGCTCGCCGCCGCCCAGCATGGTGGATGTGATCAACGGGGTCATTGTCTGGGAGATTCCGGTTCTGGGGAGGGACGAGACGAAGACCTTCGGCTATCGGGTGCATATACCGGAGGATACTCCGGGAGGGGAGCTATGCCTCAACGAATCAACGATAGCCAACTACTCCAACTCCAACGGCCATGACGCTAGTCTGGTCTACGCGCCAGCCTGCGTCATAGTCAAGCCTACCCTCCACGATGTCTACTGCAAGGATCGTCCCGCAGACGACGGGTCTGTGCCCTCCAACCCCAATGGTGAAGCCTGGTGGGAGAGTCCCGACATTTGGAACAGGCGCCAACCGGATGGGGTAGAGCAGCATGAGAACCCTCAAGCCGGTCAGACTAACTACGTTTACGTCAAGGTGCGCAACCGAGGCAACGCCCTAATGACGAACGTCAACGTTGACCTGTACTGGGCTACGGGGGCGGCAATGATTGCGCCTGGGGACTGGCAATTCATCGGCACGCAGACCATCGCCAGCCTGCCGGCGGGACAGAGCCAGTCGGTCAGCTTCCAGTGGCAGCCGACGGTAGGAGGTCACACGTGCTTTCTTGCGGAAATCCATGCCAGCCTTGACCCTGTCACCAATAAATGGTTGGTGCCTTTCGACAACAATATCTGCCAGAGAAACCTGCACGTCATCGAGGACGAAGCGGGTTGGACGGACAATGACGTCGTCATCGGCAACCCCCAGGGCAACTCGACCTACGCTGACGTCACTGTTGGTGGGGAAGACATCCCGCCTGGTTCGACGGCCTATGTGGACTTTGAGGATGAGGAAGTCTTCGACGAGTGGCAGGATTCTGGCGGTGATCTGGAGGGAGGGGAGGTTGTTCCCGGCACCACGTCTGTGCAGCTCGACGTTAGTACTAACGCTTCTGGCCCAGGCTTGTCGGCGGCAATGGGGTCAATAGATGCCGTCATCGGCAGGTTGCCCCTGGGTCCCAATGAGAAAACGGTGATAACCCTCAGGTTGGAGATTCCGCCGGGGAGTGAAGGTGGGCCAGAGCTGGAGGTGAGGGAGCAGATAGGAGGGCAAGACGTGGGAGGCAGCACCTACCGACCGCCTGCTCCTCCGGGCGTAGTGTACCTGCCCATCATCTTTAAGAGCTACGGCTCGTAGAAGACCGCTAAGCAGTGCGGGCTCCCATGCCTCGCACTGAGAGTCAGGGAAAGCCACCAAGCTCTGTACAGAGTTAGGTGGCTTTCCTGTGTGAATCAATCTAGCAAACACGTAGCTGTGAGAGCTTCCAAGGGTGGCGGACTTGCGCCGAATCGCTGCGCGAGTCTGGGCGCCCAAATGTTTGACAGCTTGATAGTTATTTGGTAGAATACCGCCACGTATTGGAGGGGGGTATTTGGTATGAAAAACCACCGAATCGTTGCTAAGCCCTGGTTCAGGGTTGGGAGCACTTCCCTGGTTTTGGGAGCAGTGCTGCTGGCGACGGTGCTCAATTTGCCAGCGGTTGCTGAGCCACCCGAGCCAGCGGCGACGCTCTCATCAGAAGTCAAGCCAGGCCAGGTGTTCCTGGACACTTCGGACATAGTTTGGGATGGTCCCATAGAGATTGCCGGTAGTGCTAACGATTGGATTGACATCATGACCGAGGACTTCGAAGGGGACTTCCCCGGCGCTGGCTGGCGCGTGGATGAGAATGGAACTGGCGACTACAAATGGGCCAAGAGTGCCTGTAGATCCTACAGCGGGGACTATAGCGCCTGGGGCGTGGGCGGTGGAGTCGACGGCGGTAACTTGCAGTGCGGGGCAGATTATCCCAGTGGCGCCTACTCGTACATGATCTACGGCCCCTTCGATTTGAGCAACGCCACCGATGCCGAGTTCTTTTTCTACCGCTGGAACCTGACTGAGTTGGAGAAAGATGAGCTCTTTTGGGGTGCCTCTATTAGCGGCCTCTACTTCTACGGCGCCAAAGATTGGGATGACTCTGAAGGTTGGCAGTATACCAGCTTCGACTTGACCGATGTCCACATTCTAGGCGATGTGACGGGCCAGCCCCAGGTCTGGATCGGCTTTATCTTCAAAAGTGACTCGACCTACAATTACGCCGAGGGGGCTTACGTGGACGACATCACCCTTCGGGCACTAGTAACTGAGGTCTCGACTCCGACTACGACGCCGACGGAGACTCCTACGCCCACTGGGACCTTGACTCCGACTACGACACCGACTCCGACTCCGACCAAGACGCCGACACCCACTAGCACGCCTACGCATACTCCTACGCCCACCATGACTTCTACGCCCACTGAGACCTCGACCCCGACCAAGACGCCGACACCCACTAGCACGCCGACGCACACTCTTACTCCTACCGCTACATTCACGCCGACGCCATACTGGGAACCTGGAGACTGGGTTGACTACGCTCCCAGTGGGATGCCCGACTTCGACCAGAGGCAGAATGCATGGTGGTACTCCGAGTCAGGAAGTTGGACCTACTGCGGCCCGCTGGCCGTTGCCAACAGCCTGTGGTGGCTCGATTCCAAGATGGAGCCCAACCCGGTGCCCCCGCCGACCATCAATGACAACTACGACCTGGTCACATCGTACAACCCCTACGTTTGGGACGACCACGATCCGAGGAACCTGGCCCCGCTCGTTAACGACCTGGCCTGGCTGATGGACACCGACGGGCAGCGGACCGGTATGCCACATATGGGCACTTATCCGTGGCACATGGAAGCTGCCATCAATGAGTATCTGGCTCGCCAGGGCCTGGTGGATTTCTACGAGGTCACCATGGTCTACCAGCCCACCTTTGAGCGGGTTGCCGACCAGGTAGAGCAGTACGAGGGCGTCATCCTGTTCTTGCGCTTCTACATGTGGGACGACCAGCACCAGCAGTGGATTGGCAAGGGAGGGCACTTCGTCACCATGGCGGGGGTGGATTCGCACAATAGGCAAGTCTTCTTCAGCGATCCCATCAAGAACAGTGCCGAGGCAGGTTGGCCAGGGCGGGTAAAGGATGGTACACTGACAGATCACGATCCTATACCGGGCCACTCGTACGACGTACATAACGATGCAGGTAATGTCTCCCATGACATGTACGACGTTGTGGAGACCGATAGTCCCGGTGGGGTTTGGGGGCCGGCCGACTACGACGACATTGAAGGTTTCCTGGGCCAGAATTTGCCCCGAGATACCCCTGAGCGATACAGGCCCAAGCGGGACTTGAGCGAATATGCCCAAGCGGAGATCCAGACCGTGGTCGATTATGCCATCGTTATCTCGCCTGTTGTTCGCATCGTGTACCTGCCCGTGATATTGAAAAGCCCTGCCCAGTAGAGGATCGAAGTAGACATAGGCACATGAAAGGCCCAGGGAAGTTCAGCCTTGAAGAGCAGGATTGCTGAGAGCCAGGGAAAGCCACCGAACTCTCTACAGAGGCAGGTGGCTTTCATTTGTGAACAACGGACATGCCAGGTGCAACGCACGTTGCCGAAGTGCGTTGCACCTGGCTAGAGAGCAGGCAGACAACCGTGAAAGCACAAACAGGGAACAACTCAACTCGGGGAATACTAGCTGCGGCATTCCTGCTCATAGTGATGGGAATCTCTCTGACGAGCGTGTCTTCACCGACTCAGGCCGGCGATCCACCACCGCCAAGCGCGGTCCTCATTGAGGAGGCTTATCAAAAGGGGAGAATCAGCTACGAGACCTCGCTCCTCTACAAAGTGTACTCCGTCTTCGATTCTCAGAAGCTGCCCGCCGAGTACCGCAGCAGCACACCCGGCAAATGCGCCACTCCCATCTTGAGAGAAATTGTCAGGAATTGGGGCACGCTGAGCTCTCAAGGCAAGAAGAAGCTGGCCGCTTATCCCGCCCTTCTCTCCAGGCCCTCTTTGAGCGGCCCTGAGTTGATTTACGACACAGCCCATTTTCAGATCCACTACACCAACTATGGTAAGGATGCGGCTGATCCTGCCTATATCGAGATGATGGGGGTGGAGCTGGAAAACGTCTGGGCGACGGAACTGGACGCCCTGAGCTGGTTGCAGCCGCCTTCGGACCAGACGGTGGATGGGGAGCCAGATTACGATGTCTACGTCCAGAATTTGAAATACTACGGCTATACCATGCCCGACGGGGAAGCTGACCAGGGCAGCCAATCTGGGGACAATGAGAACTCACCAGAGGTCATAGAACTCAATGCCTGGCGCTCCTATATGGGCTTGGAGAACGATTATTATGGCTTCCCCTGCACTCCCCTCGACTGTGTCCGGGTAACAGCGGCTCATGAATTCAACCACGCCATCCAGTTCGGTTACGATGCCTGGGAGGAGACGTGGCTGATGGAGGCGACGGCGACCTGGATAGAGGATGAGGTCTACGACTACGTGAACGATAACCTGGGTTATCTTATCTTCCACTTTGCTGACCCTGACCTCTGCCTGCCCGGCACCATTCCAAAGCGCCCAGGCCGTTGGTACGCCGATTGGATCCTAATGCGCTTCATCTCGGAGCACCACGGGGGGCAGAGCACGGTCAGGAGTGCTTGGGAGCACAGCGTTAACTACGTGAGCAGTTTCTATGACCGTTTTGCCTTCAATGCTCTCAGCGATGCCCTCGGCGAGATAGGCACCAACCTGCCCTCCGTATTCACTGCATTCAGCGCTGCTAACTATGTGATGTCCACCTGTCCAGCCAACGCCCCCTACTGCTACGAGGAGGCAGCGCTCTATCCTGATGTCTACGTTGAGGAAGAAAACCTTGACTTCGCTGGTGAGGCCATCCACTACCAGCCCCCGGATGGAGTGGAGCAGTACGGCGCGGATTACATCGAGATTGATTCCACTGTGGATTCCATCGAGGTGTCTGTAATCGGGACGACAGCCACGACCGCTTACACCGCCCAATTGGTGGCTCTGCAAGGCGGCGCTGCCACCGTGATTCCCATCCCCATGAGCGGGTCGCCTTCGTCCGGGTCCGTTCTGGTTGACACTTCCGGCTATGATAGCCTAACTCTGATCGTCATGAATGTGACGCCGACTGCGGGGGCGTGCAGTGATTCCAGTTACTACGTGATTCTCGACGTGGGCACGGCTCCCGGCTTGGACTGCGGCGCTGCCGTTTCCACGAGCTGCAGGGACTCGTACCAGGGAGATACGACGGACGCGCCCTCCAACGTCACCTACTACAACTGTACCCGTCCCTGGCAAGAGAGCGGCTCGGAAGATGTCTACGTTTTAACCACCGAGACCACCGGCGACATCGTCGCCACCCTGGATGACGTAGATCCATCGGTGGACTTGGACGTGTTCATCCTGTCCTCCTGCGATGCCATGAGCTGCCTTGCCTATGGCGACAACGCTGCCAAGCTTAGAAATGCACCCCCAGGTACTTATTACATCGTGGTGGATGGATACAAGGGAGTTTCGGGCAGCTACACCTTGGGCGTGAGGTGCGGCAAGGGTTTAGACTGTAGCGCGGCCGTTTCCGCAAGCTGCGAGGGTTCATATCAGGGGGATACGACAGGGGCAAACTCCAACGTCACCTACTACAACTGCTCCAGTTGGGATGAAAGCGGCCCCGAAGAGGTATACGTCCTGACGACCGGAGCCACCGGAGAAATTACCGCTACTCTCAGTGACATGGATATAGGGGTGGATTTGGATGTGTTCGTGCTATCCTCCTGCGACGAGAATAGCACTCTGGCCTACGGCGACGGGGCTGCCAACTACGACAATGCTTCCCCAGGCGCCTACTACATCGTGGTGGATGGCTACCAGCGGGATTCGGGCAGCTATACCCTGGACATCAGTTGCTCCACCTGCCCTGGAGTGGGGGCCGCTTATATCACTGCCGAGGACAACGAGAACAACGACCGCATGGGCTGCTGGGATGACGATATGTACCCCGACTCCGACTGCGTGTTCAAGGCCGATCCGCAGCATCCCATCGAGTTCAACATTCTGGCGCCATCGTTGCCCTCCTTCGAGACGGCTCAGCTCAGTATCCGAGCCTGGGACGTGGACGAGGGAGGCTGGCCAGTGGAGTGTGTTGAACGGGACGAGGTCTATCTCAACGGGGAATTCGTTGGCTACCTGGCCGGGGCCGATAAAATCTGGAGCATCTCTGTCCTCGACATTGACCCTTCGCTGATGCAGCAGGGCAACAACCTGGTCCAGGTGTACATTGATGTTGATAATTGCGCTTCGTGTGCCAGCGTTGCTTGGGGACAGTTGGCGCTTGACGGTGGCGGCGGAGCGGCGTCCATGCAGTCGGTTGCTCCAGACGAGGTCTGCTATCTGCTGGGTTCGACAGCGAACGTGACGACAACCTTGCGCACCACGCTGGCCAGCCAAGAGGTCCGGGTCGAGGCCAACGTACTCAACGCGGCGAACAGTTACCTGATTGGCACTTCGCAGACGGCGACCATTTACGGCCCCGATCAGGACAATGAGCTTCTCCTGTCGCTAGACCTGCCTATGGGCGCTGCACCTGGCGACTACACTCTGCAGATCATCGTCTTCGATGCGTGCAGCGGGACCCAGAGCGATTATCACCAGAGCACCATCCGCATTGATCCTGTGTGCGAAACCGCGCCCCCTACCCCAACCAGCACCCCTACACCCACTTCGACGCCCACGGCCACGCCGACCAGCACATCCACCCCGGTCCGGGTTTACTTGCCCGTAATCTTGAAGAGGTACATTCCTTAGAGGCGAGGTAGCTGAAAAAGTGGCTGCGCCAGCAGTGCTGGCTACTGTTTTCGGGCTTGCTTGGCCTCGTAGTCCTCAATGGCCTTGCGGAGGGCCTTCGTCCCCAGGTTAGAGCAGTGCATCTTGTTGGGCGGCAGACCATCCAGTTTGTCGGCTACCCTGTTGCGATTGAGCTGTTTGGCCTCCTCCAGGCTCATCCCCTTGGCCATCTCACTAACCATACTGGAGACAGCGATGGCGGCCCCACAGCCAAAGGTCTTGAATTTGACGTCGCTGAGGTGACCGTTGTCTACCTTGATGTAGAAGGACATAACATCACCACACACGGGGTTGCCTACCGTGCCTTCCCCATCGGCGTCGGCTATCTCCCCCACGTTGCGGGGGTTCATGAAATGCTCCATCACTTTTTCGCTGTATACCGCCATTTGGCTTCTCTCCTCTTTGGTCTCCCAGTTAGAATTTGTGGGATCATCGAGTCTATGGTATAATCGCTCCGGAGCCAAGATGATTTGATTGGAGGATACGAGATGGCTAACTTCGACCTTATGAGAGAACTGCATGTAGCCGGGCAGAGCAAGATCGTGATGCTGGTGATTGACGGCCTGGGGGGCTTGCCGATGGAGCCCGGTGGGCCTACTGAGCTGGAGACAGCCCGGACGCCGAATCTGGATGCCCTGGCAGTTGGATCAATCTGCGGCCTGAGCGCGCCCATCTCGCCAGGCGTGACCCCCGGCAGTGGGCCTGCCCATTTGGCCCTCTTCGGCTACGATCCGCTGCGCTACGAGATTGGGCGGGGGGTGCTGGAGGCCTGCGGAATCGGTTTTCCACTGGGGCCTAGCGACGTGGCTGCTCGGGGCAACTTCTGCACCGTGGATGAGAATGGCCTGGTCGCCGACCGTCGGGCCGGGCGCATCCCCACCGAGAAGGGCGCGGAGCTGTGCCAGATACTGCGGGCCATCCAGTTGCCCGGCGTGGAGACCTTCGTCGAGCCGGTCAGGGATTACCGCTTTGTGCTGGTGCTGAGGGGGGAGGGCCTGTCGGGTGGGCTAACTGAGACCGACCCCCAGCAGTTGGGAGTACCTCCTCGGTCGGTCGAGGCCCTGATTCCCGAAGCGCAGCGCACTGCCGAACTTCTCAATCAGTGGGTCGCTGAGGCCCGAGAGTTACTGGCCGACCAACGCCCAGCCAACATGGTTTTGCTGCGGGGGCCGGACAAAACTCCCCAGTTGCCCAGCATGGCCGAGGTCTACGGACTTAGAGCAGCGGCCATCGCTACTTATCCCATGTATCGCGGCGTAGCTACGCTGGTGGGCATGGAGATCCTGGAGACGGGGGAAACACTGGAAGAGGAAGTGGAAACGCTGAAAACCTACTGGGCCGAGTACGACTTCTTTTTCTTCCACGTCAAGAAGACGGACTCGGCCGGCGAGGACGGCGACTTCGCCCGCAAGGCCTCGGTCATCGAGCACGTGGACGAGGCGGTGGTGCCGGCTATCACCTCTCTGGAGCCGGACGTTTTCATCGTGACTGGCGACCACTCCACGCCGGCCCTGCTCAAAAGCCACAGTTGGCATCCGCTTCCCACTCTGTTACACAGCAGGTATTGCCGTCCCGACGAGGTTCGGGCCTTTGGCGAGCGCGCTTGCATGCGCGGGGGATTGGGCGTCTTCCCAGCTACAGACCTGATGCCTCTGGCCATGGCCAACGCTCTGCGCCTGACTAAGTTCGGGGCGTAATGAAGCTCAAAGCTCAAAGCTCAAAGTTCAAGACTTGTTGATTCGTTGCCTCGTTACCTCGTTACTCTGCTGTATGTCAGCCTGCCGCTCAGCCACGCTACTACACCCAAGATCACCGCTTCCCCCAGGGTAAACACCCCCCAGAGACTGGCCGCGTCGAACCAAAAGCGGGTGGGGAAAAGGCGGATCAAAGTATCCGACAGGGCAAAGATCCAGGAGTCGCCCTCGAAGAAAGTCAAGTGGAAGCGGGTGAAGAACCAGTCGAAGTTGAGATAGACCAGGGCTACCAGGGCCACCAGCAGGGCTATGGTCAACAGGGAGCCCTGGAGCAGAGAGGTGGATATCTGGGGCTGGGTGTCTCGTATTACCAGCAGGACACCTAGCGAGAAGGCGATGAGCAGCCCCAGAAGCCCGTGGGCCAGGAAGGCCTGCCTGGTCACAACTTTGACGTCCTCCATGTGAGTCAACTCCCTCTCATTGAATAAAGGCTCCTCCTCTCCCTCCAAGTCCCCCAGTATCTCGATGCCCGCATCCGAACGCAAATAGGTGATTGCCCTATCAGCCACCACGAGCCTTCCTGCGTCCGTGAACCCAGGCGAAGCTGGAAAGTCCGCCTTCCCGTACTCGTAGCGCACGAAGGCTGGGGACATAAAGATATAGAGATTTGTCAGCAGCAGGAAGATGGGGACGGACAGAACTAGCAATATCCTGGCAATCGTGAGAACGCTTTTCTTGAGCATAGTTTGAGCCTTTCCTGTATCACCCACTTTGCTCCTGCTGGATCTGGCGATCCAGCAGGAGGCAGCGGATCGCCAGATCCGCTGCAAGCTTTTGTGATCTACTGATTGGTAAGAATGACTTCTATTTACGGTGGGCCTATTATACTCTGTTCACCAGGTTCTGGCAAACCCCCGCGTTTCACGGCCAATTGACTCGCGAGGTCTTTCGTGGTATAGTTCGGCCAACGTTGTTAGCACATCATCCTTGAGGGATCAATCGTGGCGGGGGGGACCACTTTGGAGCGTGCTGAGAGGCTGACGGTGTTTCTCGATAAGCTAGTACTCGCGCTGGCTAAACACTGGCTGTTCTTGGTCAATCTGGTGCTAGCCGTCTACGCTGGCTTACCCCTATTAGCTCCAGTTTTGATGGGCTTGGGATTCACCTGGCCGGCTGAGATTATATATACGGTCTATAAACCACTCTGCCACCAGTTGCCCCAGCGTTCCTTCTTCCTATTTGGCCCCCGTCTAGCCAATTCCCTCGAGACCTTGCAGGATCTGTTGGGGCCAGAGATGCTGGCTACCGATTCCCTGGCCAGGACATTCATCGGCAACGCGGCTCTCGGTTACAAGATGGCCTATTGCCAACGCGATGCGGCCATGTACAGTTCAATGTTGCTGGCAGGGATGGTCTTTGGTCTGGTGCGCCACCACCTCAAGTCTCTTACCTTTACCCGCTATCTCATTTCCCTTGCCCCCTTGGCGGTTGACGGTCTCGCCCAACTCCTCGGATTTTACGAGAGCACTTGGCAACTGCGCACCATCACCGGCAGCCTCTTCGGCCTGGCCACCGTCTGGTTTGCCTACCCGTATCTGGAAGCGGGCGCGCGGGATCTCCGACGCACAATCAGCGAGAAGCTTGGCTTGGAATAGCAGAAACCAAGAGGGCCAGGAATACTTATTCCTGGCCCTCAATCAAAAGGAGGAGAAGAAATTAACGGCATGGCCCATTTTCAGCATGGTGCCCTGCTCATCGCCTTTGATGAGCCATACCTGACTAATATGATACCACCTTTTGATTTTTCTTGCTGGACGATTGCCCTACGATTGCCCTACGGAATGTCTACAATTGCATTCTTCCCTTCAGGAAGGCCTGGCGGTTTAGATTTAGTGAAAACATGGGAACGATTGCCGTTTTCACGCCTTCTTCACCCACAAAAACTGAATTGTGTGGTATAATGTAAATACTCCAGGGTCTCTAGGATTTCGCAGGGCGAACACTTGTTATACGCCACATCTGGGCATTTGATAGAGCTAACCCCCAGATGTGGGAGTGTCATTGGCTGAGATTCGTGACTACCCTGCGAAATCCCA
>SDBT01001024.1_pt1 | contig 47553 bp, 78 predicted proteins | sample 2277101 | NCBI WGS metagenome assembly SDBT01 (sample SAMN10404973, study PRJNA504765) | marine sediment metagenome | isolation source: marine sediment core GS10_PC15, 103 cmbsf | place: Arctic Ocean: Southern Knipovich Ridge | collected 2010 | reverse complement strand
TGCCATGTGTTACTCCTTTAGTTTAATTTCTAATTCTGCGATTGCCTGTTCATTTTGGGCATATTGCTGATTCAGGGCTTGTCCGGCTTGTTGCACCTTGCTAGCCTGCTTTTGCATCTCATACCCTGCCAGCTTTGCCTTGTCGATCTGTGTTCTAATTTTTTCCTGTGCTGCTTGCTTTTTTTCTTCTTTGTTCATGTCTTTCTCCTTATTCAAAAATAGTATTTTCCTTTAATGAAGGTCGGTATGCTCGTACCACGATAAGTGATAATCTGCATATTACTCCTTATTGTGGCGTTATACGCACTAAAAAATTCCCAATAGCATAAGTTCTGTTTGTCGTTGTGATTAGCTTTATTATTGTTCCCTCGGCAGCAGAACCGTTTATGTCTTCGCTTAAATTGTCTCTTTTCCAAGCCCCCTCTTGGGCTTGACCTATTTGTATCTCGGTAACGTGATCGCCGTTCATGCTGTCTATCTCGGTCGGGTGAGTCGGTGTTGAACCTGCATTATAGGTCCATCCGGTCGGCCGATGGTGGAGGAGGATTATATCAGGATTCGCATCGTTCTTTGCACCTAACCAAGTAGCCTCTATCCCTGCTACTTTGAAATCTGTGTTATTGTTATCCCAATATTTTGCATAGCCGTAATTACATAACAAGTCCGGCCCGGATAATTTAGATATTGTAACCTGTCCAAGCCATTTCTCGATTGTCTCGTAATAAGTACCCGCCGCACCGGCATCATCAACTGTAATGTCTACATTTACACCAGCATTTCTGTTTCCAAGGTCGTCAATGGTAGTTCCATTTACTCTGACAACGGTATCTGTCCCACCACTTGCCCCCGCAGCCTGAACCAAAAAGAAGTGTGCGGCGTAAGAAATATTCGCAGTTCCGAAAGTAATTGCAGGAGCGTCGAAATCATTATCAGTTGCTCCGAATTTATAAAACCCACCAATATAGTTAGTTCCACTGGACGCGTCACGGCTCATAAACGCCCATGTCTTTTCAGAAGCATTATCTGTCCAGCTTGTTATTCCTGCCCCATCGGTTGTTAAAACAGCACCGGGGTCGCCATCGGTTAACGGTAGTGTCCATATCTGATTACCCGCTAAAGTACCTGCTTTGAATCCAACATAGTTTGTGTTATCGGTTTCATAATACCTTTGCTCGTTACCAGTGACTATCCCAATATGGCCTACGACTTCTAAGGTTTCGTTTACTGGTGCTGTGTTATCGCCTATGCGGACATTGTTAGGTATTACAATCCCGCCCAAGCCAGAACTTATAACCCCGCTTGAGCCATTATGTGCCAGTCCAAGCCATTGCGTTGTTGACTGAGCAGAAGAATGAATAAACAGCGTCGGATTAGTTTGGTCAGGATGTGCAAAATCAAAAGTCCTATCCGTAACATCACATACAATAACAGCCCTGCCCTGCGTACTACCTGCGGCATTATCATTGACAGCAAGCATAATGGTTGCACCTGCTGTTTGTTCACTGCCGCCGCCTATTCTTGTATTATCAGATGTGGTTGATCCTAAGCTAATTTCTCTTTCAGTGCGAACACCTATGCCATCCGAACTAAAAAATACAGCCATAATATTTGACGGAGAAAAATATATGGTACTAGCCGTACCACCTATCACTCCAAGGCCATGATCCTCGATGGACATATTTAAGTATTTATCATCGCGATCATCAAAACCATTGACACGTATTCCTGTTGCTGGTACTCCAGTGCCAAATGAAGGCCCGTCAGCTTTCTGGAATACATGAAGCTCAGTTACATTCGTGCCTCCATTTACAAGAAGATTGCCATCGACCTTAACCAAGCCATCAATAAGCTGGATAAGAGTGAGGTCTGTAGTGGTTCCTATAAATTCACCCTGTGTAATTTTTATTCCCGCTGTAGCCTGGAAAATTGGAGTGGAACTTACGATGGACGAGCTTATAGTAAATATGTTGTTCCCAAGAGTGCTTGCAAAACTCCACATCTTAGTGCCCAGTAGAACAAATTTGTTGCTGTCGTTGGCGGTAATTTCCTGCAATGCACCAGTGAGCGACCCATCGCCGCTTAGCACCCACGGGGAACCAAGTGTAATGCCGGTCAAGGTAGTCTGTGGCACAAACCGCTTTGTAGTATCGTTCCACACCGGTATCTGGTTTGTGGCCGTGCCGCGGTCAAGCTGGATGTCTATAAGGGGGTTGAGTATCATTTGAGTTCCGCCATTATTTCTTCAAGTTTTTTCGCAGCCTCTTCAAAAATAGGCGTCATCTTTTTCTCATAAGCTTCAGCCTTAGCCTTAATGTCTTCTTCAAACCCTTCAGCTTTAAGTTCATCAAAGGCTTTTTTGAGAGACGTCTGGTAGCCCTTAATCCATTTTTCCTGCAATTTCAAGCCTTTTACCGCTTCGTCCTTACTAAACTGCGTAATGAATAACCCAATCTTTTCTTCGCTTATATTACCAAACGGAGAGTTATTTCTCATAGACTGGTCAAAAGACTTCATCGTACCATCAAGGTCCTGTATTTCGGTCTGGTTTATCACCCGCTTAATATGTTGCGCAGCGTCACCGTAGTCACCTACTAAAACCTGCCTGGCTATCAAATTAAGACTTAACGATCTTTCGGTAACTTTCTTCTGGGGTACTCCACGTATCGACCGCATAAATCTATTACCGATTATATCGCCTGCTTTTTCTCCGTTCTTTCGCCTGAAGTCAAACGACCTGCCCTGCCAACGTGAGTAATCTTCGGTAAGATTGAATGGATCATCAAAGAAATCACGATCAATCCTGTCTAGCAACCCCTGTGCCTGACGGAGTGCCGGTGCGTCCTGAAGCAAGAACTGACCTAGTGCCTCTGGTAAAGTGGCTGTGCCTCTCGCTTGGTCTATGGCCGTGGCTACACCTGATATAGAATTTACCGTAGGCCCTGCTGCCCAGTCACCTATACCATAAGTAAAGTCGGCTATCATGCCCACAACTCCACCGTCAACCAAATCCTTGCCGATAGCCATCATTATTTCATCTCTTGTCCCACCCTTAATCTTAGATAAAACAGACTCATCCTTGCCTGTAAGTTCATCACGGCTGATATTGTACAGTTCCCCAACCATCCATGTAGCTACCATGAACCGCGCAAGTCTTGAGTAATCGCCGGTTTGGACGCTATATTTCAGAACATCTTTATAAATAAACCTTGTCTGGTCAGCCGACCATATTTTAAACTGAGTCGCTGCCTGAACGACAGGTCGCCGGTTCCACCACAACCTTTTGCTTGCCAGGGTCAGCGGAAATGCTGAATCAGTGGTCGTTCTGTGCAAAACCTCGGACATCACATCGTCTGATATTTTACCTTGAGCAAATGTCTCGGTAAGTTGCTCGTTTGACATATCGGTAAGAACGCGGTTCCTTGTTTGGTTTTGGGATTTACCGACTAAGGTAGCTAAACGGTCAAACATTTTACTGGTTACGCCCATCGGCCCGTCTATTTCCATGAGTCGTTTAACATCTGATTCTAATTGTAATTTCTTTACTAAAGCAATGTATGTCTGATTGCCACGCTCGGACGATCCAAACGGCCTTGCAACAAAAGACAACGCGCCTTCGGTTCCGGTAAATCCCTCTGATAAATGCCCATGTCCTAAAACCGCACCGCTTCTTATCATCTGGTCTTCTATGTTTCTTGCTGACTTAATCCAGTGATTTAAGAATGGTGGGTACTTAATCGTAGCTCTGGCGTTGGTAAAGAATGTACCGTGAGACAAACCTTTTGCGTATCTATCGAGAATATTCCTTGTAATAGTCAGCGGGGAAAACGCGAGTTTACCTACGAACTGTGTAGTTCTGGCTACACGAGCAACCTTAACAATCGCTGTATCTGCGCCTGATAACCCATATTGAGCTTTGAGATATTCATTCAAAGCGTTGGCCTCATTGTTACCGACATCAACCCGTATCTTTGCAATGTCGATCTGAATATCTTTGAATGGTAGAAGTATCTGACCTGCGTCTGTTTTAGTTTCTTTAAGAACTCCCCATTGACGGGCAGCCTCAATCTTTTCCCAAGAACTCTCTACCGTGTTTGAAATTATCTGGTCAAGGTTCCAGTCTCTAAACTCGTTGCCAATCTCTAAAGTTCTTGTGCCCTCGATGTACCCCGTCTTGCCACTAATAAGTCCCTCTCGGTATCTTTGCAATGCTATAATAGCCTCGTCTACATTCTTGAATTTTCCATCTTGAACCTGTATCTGCGCCCATGCAAACACTTTGGCCGATTTAGGCCCATCCCTTTCGGCCTCTTCTAAAAATGCCTTGCCCTCTTTTGTTAAGACTTGCGGGAAAGCTCTGCCAGTAAGTTCGGTACGCCTTAAACCAATGCTTCGTGCTTCGTTCTGCATTAGGTCAAGTTCTCTTTTGATAAGCTTGGCACGTTCTACAAGTCGTCTTGGCTGGCCTTTTTCGGGTATTGCACCGTCTATCAGTTTGGCTACTGTAACCTTTTCTGCTTTGGATAAACCCTTTGTCCAGATTTTAATATTCTGTGTAGTGTTGCCAACATTAACTGCTGTCCTGAAAGCAATCTCTCTTAAATCCTTTTGTACTTTCAATCCCGTCTTGCCCCATGTACCAACGGCATCTTCAGCACGGGCTATGTTCCTGACGATGGCTAGTTTACTATCATGTGCAATTTCTGCTACTTTTGCAGTAAACGCATTGCCTTTAATCGCCGCTGCCTTGGTTGCTACATTTACAATTTTGGCTGCTTCTGCGCCTGCGATTTCCGCTTTTCCAGCTTGTAATACAGGTTTCTGGACATCTTCTGCGCCTTTCTGCGCCTTTCTAAATTCTGCCGATAACTCCCTTGCTTCTTTTAACTTTCCTTCCACAACTTCTGCATGGTCAGGCGACCTTGACGCTCTCGACTTAAGAGCATCTTTAAACTCTTGTTTTAGTTCTGGATTCTTGTTTACTTCGTCGAAGAGTATTACACCTTCCACTTTCCCGAATTTAGTTTTAAGATTCAAATCCATGAAATCTTTTGCAATGTCTATTCCAACTCCATCTCGCACTTTACGTCTAAACTTTTCATTATCAAGGGCTGTTAGTTTATCCTGTAACCCTGCAAGCTCCAGTTTCTCTTCACGAGTCAATTCTACATCATCAGACTTCTTTTCTATATCTATGACCTTGTTTTCTATCTCAGCAAACTGATCTTCAAATTGATCTTCTGATAAATCCTGTAGTGATTCGTCTATGAGCACATCTCTTTCAAGACCCAGCTTAATATCAGAGTCAGGGGTCGCATCCTTTAATTGTTTTATTGCCTCTTGTAGCGTTACACCTTTTACGGCAGACTTAACTTCAGCAGGAACTTTTTTCGCTATATCTTGAATTTGCTTGTCAGATATTTCTTTTACATTAGTTACTGGTTTGGCGGTTGGCGCATCTTTCCTGAATATCTTTTCAGAAGCAAGATTTACACCACCGAAGACTGTAAATATCCCAGCCTCTATTAAAGCCTCTTCTTTTGATACGAGAACGTCATCCCATTCCTGCAAACCAGTAGCGGCCCTCATAACATCGCCCAATCGTTCTTCTGAGAACTCGCCCAAGATACCGTTAAACCCAACCTTTGTAGTAGCTTTCGTAAAGAACTGCTGCAAGGTACGTTCTGTACCAGGAGGTGCGTTCTTAATCCATTGCTCTGCGATATTTTCTGTGAACTTATTAACAAACGGAAACTTCTTAGCTAGCTTTCCTGTAAACTTCACAGCCTTGCCAGCGACTTCGCCTATAGCGCCACCGGCAATCTCTGACAGGTTCTCAATATATAAGTCTGTAAATGATTTAGTAAGTGCTGTCCAAGGGTTACGGTCTGCATCGGCAAACACTACAGCACCATCATCGGTAGTTGCTATTCCCTTGGTCATATTCTCTGCTGCACCAGCTAAAACCCTTGGCACATTTACACCAGTTCGTAGCAAAGAGCCAAACCCTGCACCCGCCGCCCTTATAGCAACCTTGCCGCCAATAGTCTCGCCCATCTTGCCCAATAATCGTGTTGCAGTGGCCTTAGCAGCAACAGAACCGGTTTTAAAAATAGGGCCGGTTATTAAGAACTCTGTTATAAAAGCAGGCATTTCAAGTAAAGCGTTCGCAAACTTACCGCCCGTGGTTCGGTTCTGTGCTTTTTCTAAGTCGTCCATCCATTTAACAACAAACTCCATTGCTTTCTTTTTCTCTCGCTCCGTGGCAGAACGCTTACCAGTTATCAGCGTACTCCCACCTGCTGGCGCAGCCCTAAAAGAAACAGTTCCAACTTGACCGGAATTTATTAACTGAACCATCTTGGCAAGCTCTAAGGTTCTCGCAGTTTTATAGATCGGACCGGCTATGGGTATCCGCTTTGCAAGCTGACCAAATTCTTTAATCTCTTTAAATGTACCTACAAATCCCTGCCGTTCAATACCAACATCTTTTTGGATTATATCTTCATCGGCTTTTAATTCAGAATGAAACTCTCCAATATCGTTAGGGTCAGCAAACGCCGTAGCGGGATTCATAGCAACAGACATAATCTCTTCATCGACAGTGAACTGCTCCTCTGGAGACGGAGGAATAACCTCTATTGGTTCGCCACGGCTTGCAAGCTCTTCGTCAATGGCACTAAGGCGTAAATCAATACCAGCAGGCGCAAGTTCGCCTTCGCCTCTTCTAAGACGGATTAACTCGTCAATAGAGTCTAACCTCTTTTGTTCTTCGATGGTTATTGCCAATTATCTCTTCTCCCTTAATCTTTGCGCTTCTGCCTGAAGTTCTGCGGTAGTCATTTCTGATATTGGTTTTTGCTGCAACTCTCTTAAAGTCTTGCTTTCCACTATCGGGACAGCAGGTGGACGTACTGTTTTCTTAGTCAATGCCGCTTCAAATACGTCAAGGTCCTGGTTTTTGATCTTGTTGAAATCTATCAGCAAGTCATTTTTAATCCTGCGTATATCGCTTGGGGATACGTCTTTGTCTTTTTGTGCCTCGGACCAATCATCAAGAGCATCTTTATATAAACCAACAAGTTTCGTTTCAAGTTCAAATCTGCGTTCGTCCTGTGGGTCTTTAAATTTATTTAAACCAAACGGGTCAAATGCCCTGAATCTCGGACTATACAAAAACTTGCCCTCTGCTTTTGCTGTAGATAGTCCAGTGGACATAATCTTACTAGCAGTCAAAGCTATATCGTTATCGAATTTCTTTCTGTCTGTAGCATCTAATTGTAGCAATCTGTCGATATAAACAGTCTGGGCTGCTTGTTCGGTGATTCTACCGGCCTTAAAATCTACAATAGCACTACTCATTTCGCTTCTGGCAAACACGTCCGACTCGTCCGGAATAGTCTGTGTGAGATTATTCCGCATCTTTTCATAAGGTGCAATATCTATTAAACCATCTTGGAATTGTTTATCTAAATCAGAAACCGTAAGCGTTCCTTGATATGATGAACTCACAGCGTTTCGGGTTGCAGTATTCACAGCTTCTTGTTGTCTTGCTTTGATCTCTTCGATTCGTGCTTTTTCAGCAGTTTTAATAGCCGATCTAAGTGTGGCCTGTTTATCTTCAGGAATTGAATCATCTGTTGCAAGTTTCTTGGCAACACTATAATCTCCACCTGCTGCTGTAGCAGCTTCTATCGCAGCATAAACATCATTAGAGGCATCCTCGGCTTTCAATTTTTTCCCAGCTTCGCTTGCAGCATTTATAATAGCAGATATTTCTCCGGCAGACTTACCGTTAAGTCTTAATATTTCAGCGGAATCTCTAATTCCAAGTGCTATATTGTCCGGATCGCCAGACCTGAAAAGACCGGTTAATCTATCTTCTTGATTAGTTATTGTTACATCTCTTAATCTTGAGGCGCCTTCAGTAAAAGCTTTTTGTTCTTCAATAGCCGAAAACCCAGAAGCTATTATATCTTGTTCAACCGCCGCCTCTGGCGAGAAATCTAATGTTGAGTTCTGTGCATTAGTCGCTTGAATTATCTTTGCTGCTTCTTGCTCCCATAGTTCCGGCGAGGTAATAAGTTTCATAGCTCTTATATTCTCTTCAGCGAGTTTTCTATTATCAGATGCAAATTTAGCTGAATTAGCATCAAGGTTTCTTCTTATCCTAATCTCTTCAAGTTGTCTTAATCTGGTTTTTTTAGTGGCCTCTTTTTCTGATTGCAAACCTATTCTAACCAATTCTGCACCAACACCACTTAATGCCTCTCCAGTAAGTCTCGCACCAGTATCTGTTGGCAGACTGGCCCTTACAGAACCGGATACACCTGGAATAGTTCGCCTTGTTTCAACTGGAAATGTTCCCTGTGCCATACTAAAACCCCGTCAATAGTGTTCTGCCAATTTTGATTCGTGATGCCGTCTTCGCTGACTTACGTTTTTGCCTTGTTATTCTAGCTGCTGTCAAGTCAAGGTCTGCTTGCGATTGTGCCCTACGTGCGCCAGTCTCACCTTCAAACGCTATCAAGAGTTGTTCGAGTTCGTCTTCTGCTGCTTGTGCTGCTGCAAGGTCAGGTGCTACCGGAGAACCCGCGGTTCCTTTTTTAGCGGTAGCAACTTCCTGCTCTGCTTCACGACGGCTTGCTATACGGGCTGCTCGTTTAGATTCAAATACAGCCTTTTGTTTAATAGCCGTCTTTTCTCTTTGTTGCACTTGTGCATTAAACCTATTTATATTTTCTTCTGATTTAAGTCTTGCCTGTGATGCTCGGCCCTGAGTTACAGCACCGATCACTCCAAGCCCAACACCGGCAGTTTTTAAAGCAGGTGCAATAGCAAACTTTCCAGCAGTACCTATTAGACCACCTGTGGCCGCTGTCTTACCTGCCGCTGCCCCAAGTGCTACTCTTGTTAATAATTGCATTATATAATCCTCTTATACATCAATGCGTCTTTATCGCCCATAAACTTTTCCATAGTGAACTCGTAGTCAAAACCAAGATGTTTTACCATTCGCATACCCTCTGGGAAATCTTCTCTCACATAAGCTTGCAGTCTGATTATCCCGTGTTCTTTGCAAAACGATTCTATCCATTCCTTTATCACACGATAGACTTCTATAATATGCGAACCCGCTTTATCGGTCAGGTCAACATGACACCATGCGGTAGTATGGTTTATCATCCTAAACCCGCCAACACACAACGGAACACCTTCGTGTTCGAGAGTGTACAAATAATCAATCTGTTCGGGTACGTCTTTGGTCTCGTGACTTATCGAGTGATTATCCGCGTACTCTACATCTTCTGTTGTTGATTCTCTAAATTCCATTATAGTCCTAAAGTGTGTACTCTATAAGTTACTTTTACAGTTACCGGGCTGCCTGTGCCACCTAATTCGCCGTCACCAGTGTTAAATAATCTGATAGCGTCGTTTTTCTCAGTCACTAAATCCGTTCCAAGCGATAAAGTTGATGGTACAATTCTAATCTCATCGTTTGTCTGGTCAAGAAAACCGGTAGTTTCAATAGTTGCCGATACGTCTGTGCCTGAAGCGTATTCGATTACCAAATTATCTGTTGATTCGGTAAAAACTGCTGTGAAGTCATATATAATAGTTGCACTGATAAATTCAATTAACGTGTCGGCTCCCTGTGCCGCTATCAATGTAAATGGCGAAGCCCGCAGTGCTTTCATGTTTTCGGCGGTAAGCTGGACAGTTGTATGACCTGTCACATTCATCACGAATGTAGCCCCGGAATTATTGCCGATGATTACGTTATCGCCAAACGTAGAACCGCCTGATGTAGTACGAGTAAAGCCTACGACTGTGTTTTCAAACGTGTTACCTGTGATAGTAAAGTTGTCATGTTCGTTACCGTCTGTGAACGATAGCGCTATCGCTCGCGTATCGAGATTTGTTATCGTATTACCGGTGACAGTTCCCGGTCCTGTGCTTAGTAGCAGTATACCCGTATTGGCAGAACCATCGCCTTTGATTATGTTATCAGAGACAACATAGTAATCTGCTTCACTTAAACTTATAGCCGCATGGATGTCAGATGTAGGAGAATGTTCAATTATGTTCCCGACAATAGATACGTAATCAGGGTCATCCGACAAGAATATAGATTGTTCCTTGATACCTGTTATCGTATTGCCCATGATAACATTTCGTGTTTGATCTGAACCCGCCCCTGTAACCGTAATACCTCTTGCGGTATAGGCAGAACCGCCGTCTATTGTGTTTCCGACTGCTGTACTTCCATTCAATCCGGCAAACTCTATTCCGACAAAAAACGGTTCTACAATAGTGTTTCCAGTCTGCGTTATCTCTGTAGAGGTGTCGATACTTAATCCGAGATACCCACCAATACAAGTATTGCCTGACACTACCGCTCCCTTTAAAAATCTACCAGTGATACATGCGATATTTGTAGGAGTAGCCGAAATCTTTTCTTTTATATAGTTTCCTATAATCCTTACATTGGTTCCTACATCGGTAGCATCTTCACCATATACCAAAATACTCGAAAGCGATGCAGTTATTGCCGACCTGTCGATCGAATTATTTACAATCTCGATATTATCAATAGGCCCGGTAGTGCCTTGCACGTAAATACCTGTGAAGAATGTATCTGTAATCGTACAATCATGAACTTTTAAATCATCAACATTACGAGCATTAACACCGAACCCTTCATGGTCGTCTATTATAACATTTCTGATCGTAATCCCGTCGGCAGTGACATTTATTGCACTACTTGACTCAGCGGTTTGATTCGCTCTGTTACCGTCTATTGTCCCACCCTCAATTATTGTACCAGTTACGCTGGCAATTATGCTGGTTATATCGCTTCCTGCGATAAGGAATAACTTTGCGCCCGGAGCCATCAAGAAATGACACTTCTGGTTTAATGTAAGTCCTGTATGGTTGTATGTACCTTTCGGGAAAAATAATTTCTTTCCGCTGGAAACTGCTATCGCCGCTGCAATCGTAGCGGTATCGTCTGTTGCTCCATCACCTGTTACACCAAACGACCTTACATCGACATAAGGGTCCCTTGTGATTATCTGACCGACTTCCCATTCTGCTGTGTTAGAATTTAACAAAGTAACCACCGCATCGCTATCAGCAGCCTCGGCGATATTAGTACCTATTACGGAAAATGCAACACTTCCTTCTGGCACAGATTCTATCGCAGACGGTTTACCGGCTGAATCAAATCCAAACTGTTTGCTTGCTCTGTCGATAGAATTTGGTATATCACCGATGGAGGAGGTTGGATCAGTGTCTGGAAATTTAATACTCCTTGCTTGAGAGTCAGTATTCTCAATAATCAACTTTGTGTTTCTGTCAAGACCGCTTTCGACATCTTCTGCATTAAATGACCCGCCCTGCGTAAGATCGAGCGTCTGTGTTTTTGGAGTATCCCGTATTATATGAACCTGCGCAGTAGAAGCTATGAATGGGTCAACTGTCGTAATAGAACCACCAGACTCGCCGTTATTCGTTACTGTATAATTAGTCGTTTCCGACAAAGTTGTTTCTACACCAGTGGCAGTAATACGCTGCTTTACAGTAATATCACTATTGGCTGTTATTGGAAACGTGAACGGTACTATTTGCGCAGCACCCGTTCCCACCGCTGACGTTCTATTAGTTTGATTAGATACAGTCATATTATCTTCCTGTCTTTTTAGTTCTAAGTATTAAAGCTCTTACTGTTGCCGGAAAAGGGTCCGTACCTGAAATAACCACTGTCTGCTCATCTGTAAATCCACCATCAAAAGTCAAGGTCTTTAAACCTGTGAATAAATCTGGCGGGCTGTCATAATCTTCTGTAGTACGCCAGTCTATATCGTATTGATCATCACCATCACCGTATTTAGCATTTAATGTCCTAAAGAAACTCGCCACAATTTCGTGAGTTTTCATTATACTTCCCAGTGTAGTCCCCCCCGCACTCGTAACGTCAGGTCGCATTGGTGAAACTTTGTACTCATAAGAAAGTCCTACTACAACTCTTGTACCTGCCTTATCTATTTCTATTTCCCCACCAGAAACAGTTTTGCTTGCTTGTAATGCACCGTCAACCATAACCTGAACCTCTTCATCTTCAAGATGTTCAAGTCCTGTAATAGTTGTAGAACCTGATGTATCAATAATTCCAGAGTCTACAAAGAATATATCAGTATCATCGCCCCAATCTCTCGGCTGCATTTGTTCAATAGTTCTTATCGTCTGCCCGTTTATTGTTCTGCGAACAGTAATGGTTATCACATCTTCTGATGTACTTGGTACGACCGAAATCGACTCTACCACTCCATTACCGCCTACAGGATGTTCGGCAAAAGCCACTACGTTTTGTTCACGTTCATAAGTCATAGAGATTAAATATGGTGAATTGGCGATAGTAAACCAGATTATATTGTCGGGGTTTTTCTGAACTGCGATAGAAGTAATCCCGCCAGCAGTAATATCTTCTGCTAAAGCGGTCAGGTCGGGAGATACAAACTTCTGTTTCGAGTCAAACCATGTGTATTCTCTTACTTTACGCGCAACAGAATCTACAAATATTAGTGCTTCATTTACTTCTACAACCTGAATATCAGTGCTGCCAAACTTCGTCTGAACTTTTATACTTGCGTTAGCAGGCGTGAGTGCTTCGCTGAAATTGGTTGACATAATACGGTATTCTTCACCAGACATACCAGCGGTCAGCGCCTCTAAAGAACCAAGCCATCTTCCAGTATCAGCAGTAGGCATTGTTAATGCAAACGAATCGTTAGCATTAACACCAGCTTCAAAACTTTCAAACTTATTAGTCTTTGACAACCATACATTTCTAGCGTCATCTTCCGTAAATCCATAACATGACCGTTCCTCAAAAAATGTAATTGCCCTCGGCCAACCTCTTACGTGTGACCAAGACCCCTCTGCCCACCTCTTTGTGGTTCCGTCCTCAGGTGCGGCTATTATGGCCGTAGCAGTAGCAGAAGTCGTAGAAGTAACTGCTGTAATTTTAAATATACTATCCTGTATTGAATTATTAACCGTGAGTGTAGATTCTATCGTACCAGCTGTATAAGAAGTAACAAGAATCCTTAGTTGGATTCCATCCTCTTTCTCGATTTCAGTTTTTAAAGCGTTAAACGAACCCTGACCAGCAGTAATAGTAGATGTAAATGTTTTGACTGTTTCCCAGTTTTCACCATCTTCTAATCTCTGTATCTCTAGTGTAGCGTCCCAATTACCAGTAGTCGTAAACGTCCATGAGCCTTTAGCATCTATTGCCTGTCCGATTATACCAGTTGCAGTCCCATTTCCCCTTGTCGTAACCAATGCTCTTTTATGAGTAAGTTTCCACAATGAATCAATATGCCCTGAATCACCCGTTACAAACGTCTCAGAAGACGCTATGAGCGTCACTATAGCACCGTTGACCATAATCTGCCCATCGTCAGTTCCATCAGCCACGGTTTCGTTAGGAACGATTGTGAGCGTTCCTGTGGCAAACGCAGACGATGCCACGGTATATGCCCCATCATTACCGGTGGAATCAGTGGCATAAAACCTGTCATTAACATCAAATTGACCGGATATATCTGTTGTACTGGTTATCGTAAACTCTCCGGTTGCGCCAGCGGTCGCTGTGGCTATCGTATAACCAGTAACCTTAATAGTAACGCCATCTTTTTCGGAAATATCGTTTCTTTCACGGAACGGACCATTCTCAAAATCTGTCTTATCCAAGGAAAAGTCTGTCGTAGTTACTCGCGAGAGTTTCCTTGGATTGTAAGAATTTCCGACGGTCCACATTACATCGGCAGACTGTTTGAATTGCAGTTTAAACAAGTCGTCTTCAAGGTATGGGGATACAATATCACCCTCGACAAGCGTTTCCTCGAAGTAAGCGTTTATTATCTGGTCTGAAAACTCCATGTTATACGCTATATCAGACGAAAAAATGAACGGGACCATACGCGATTTAACATTATTATCCTCACAATTCGCTATAAATTTAAAACCGGGTCTGCGTTCTGCCGGACCATAAATGCGCGGAATCATATTTTGAAGAGCACGACAGCCAGACGAGTATTTCTCAATATCAGATCTGCCATCCACAAGCGGGGTCATTTTACCGCCATTGAACGAGATTATAGGAAGATTTGCCATTATTCTCCCGGCCTAAAAATATAAGGATTTTTAAACGCAGACGACGTTAGACCATCAAGTTGGTCTGTTATAGTAGATATATCTTCTTCGGCAGTTCCAGACCACGCTATTTCACCCTGAAACAGACCAATATCATTATCAGCGTCTATTGCACCGCCAACCTGCAACATAACCTGCACTCTGTAAACACCAACGGTTGTGATGGCACTTGGGAAGTCTACCGAGTAATAATCACTGTCAACCTGATTAGCGAGAACCACATCGTATTTATCTATATCAGCATCCGTATAAGTGTCGAACTGACTATCAGTGTTATTCCACACTTTGTCGTCAGTCTTTCGCCATATCAAAGCATAAAGAGTGTTGCCTTCTTCGTATGTTGCGTAGATTTCGTTGCTCACACACGACTCCTAAACGATGTACCGCCGCCGCTTACATGAGATTCGACCCATGGCCTATGGTTTAACCTACCGATAGTATTCGTTTCATTTCTGTCCATAGCACGAACACGCCTCATTAAAATAGCAAGTTCCTGGCCGATAGACGTTTTAAGTTTCGGGTCAGAACCCGCTAACGACAGCATTCTAAGTTCAAGCTTAAGAACAAGAACTTCTACAAACAACGGGTCAAACTTTGAAGCATCAGTGACCCTTTTTGTGTATCTAAGGTCTATCGAAGTTTCGTTTGTTAAAAGCCTATCACCTTCAAGTGCATACGAAAGTCTTAAATCCTCTGTAGTAGTGAAGTTATCACCGAATACTGAACGGCCCGCCATGAAGTCAGTTGGCAAAATAAACTGACTGTTATATTCAAAAGCAGGGTCTATGGTATCTTTGGATAAAGATTCTCTGGCCGCAGCAAATCGCCAACTATGAGACCTTATCAAAGCATCTCTGGTCGGTTCAAAATGAAGTCTGCACTGTCTTGCCTGCGGAGAATTTTCGGTAGCATCCTCAAAATTATTTATCCGCAAGGAACCAATTCCAGCTAACGCCTGATTGCATATACTTGTGTTACTTTCAGCCATTTGGATACCTCCACTTAGTTAATTCATAGAGATTTTTCATATCGTCAGCCGATTTAACATCGCTATATAACCATACTTCGCCGATAACACCGGCTGTGAAATTTGCTGTCTCTTTACCAATATCAAAATCTGTTGCGTTCTTGGCTACTGTATCGGTAATACCAATAAGATGCCAAGTTAGTCCTATTGTCGTAGCAGTGGCTATTCCGTCTGTATATAAAACCGCTGTTCCACCAGCAAATCCATTTTTTGTAAGAGTACCATTTACAACCGTAAGGAAATCTGTACCGTTTAAATCTATCGGATAATCCGTATTGGCTGTAACATCATCGGGCTTAAACCACATCGCTACCGTACTGACAGCAGCAGGTCCAGTACCAATATCTATAAAATCGTCTGTGCCATTCAGTGAAAACCCCGGATATGCAGGCGCAATATTAGTGCCGGTAGTCGTACCCGTCAATCCGTTTTGTGAATAATCAAACACTGTCAACGGTTTGACAAGCCCTGCCCACAACTTATACCAAGCCACCAAACCAAAATCGCTTGGTTTTGGATGTCGATATTTCTTTTTCATTAGATACCTCTGATAGTAACAACATTAGATACACTTGCCACTGTTGGGTCTGCGCTCATATCCAATGAAATATCTACTGTTCCGCTTAAGGCGTGGTCTAAATTAAATACATGAGTTCCATTTTCAGCCAAAGCACCAGAGTTAAAAATCTCAGCATCCGAATTATCATCTATAGTTACAGTAGAGGTCGTTCCTGTCGCATTAGTAACTGGAAGAACAACTACCATATTTCTCGCTGTACCGTTTAACGGGAAAGCAACGGATTGTTCTGCATGACCGCCTGCATCCGTAATAAATGTAAAAACGGCCTCCCATACATCTTCGTTTGGTGTCAGGTTTGTCTTAGCTCTCGTTGAGCTTGTTAATACTGCACTATCAGCCATAATATACTCCTTAAAATATGGCAGAGCGGGTATTACCCCGCCCTACCGTTAAAAATTAAAGTGTGCCGCCTGCACCTGCGGCTACTGCACCAGTCGAACTCATAGGTGTCCAGAAAATATGAAATACGATTGTGCCAGAGGACAAGGCTTGGGTTTTAACTTCATAACCAATATCAAGTTCACTGACGATAATTGTTATCGCGTTTAACTGGGTCTGGGTTAGTATGGTTCTTGTAAGTGTCGCATCTACCCATAACTCGTTAGTAACCATAACGCCTGCGCCAAGTGTCGAGGTTGCTATAATACTCTCAGTTGTAGTCTCATCTTCAAGCTCAATAGTTCCGCCATCCGACACTGATACCACCGAGGCGGTACATTGTGGAACAATCAACATCTTCACAAGCCCTGTTACTGTCGCTATCTCGTGTTGAGCAACCGTACTCCACGTGCCAGTGGTATCAAAGGTTCCGGTCGTAACAGCAAGATAGTTCGGTGTATTGAAACCGAACTGAGCAGCAGCTATTGCCTCAAGTCGTTCAAGTGCCGAGCCGTCATGGTCTGGTACAACAGAAGCCGTAGTACCCAAGTTAGCTGCATCGTCTACACCGAGATAATTAGTAGCAACATCTGTAGCAGGTTGGTCTTGAATAAATTCAAGCCTTTCAAGAACAGATCCATCCGCATCAGAAGTTATACTTGTAGTAACTCCTAAATTAGCCGCATCATCGACGCCAATGAAATTAGTGGCTGAATCCACGCCAGGAAATGCTTGGACAAATTCTAACCTTTCATAGAGAGAACCGTTCTCATTAGATGCAATATTGGTAGAATCAACGGCATTATCTGCATCTGTCGGGATACCGATAATACCAGCAAGTCCAACCGCAACATCGAGTAATGCAGCACCATCGGAACCAATCGCATCAATAATAGACACACTATTGCCAAGTTCCGTACCCAGTGCCACTCCGCCGCCAGCAATAAACGATGCTAACGAATCAGACGTTGGGGCAGCAGGTAATGCAGCACCCGAAATCGTATCGGTATCGGCCACAATCAATGCGGTATCGGTGTTTATAAGGTCAAGAGAAGCCTTGACATTATCATCTTGTGCCGCACCTGCCGCAGGACCAGTAAATGCACCCAACATGGACTCGAAATTACGGGTTTCTACGTTCTCAGTTGACATAAATACATTGTCGGGACTAACAAACATTGCGTCACCAACAAGAGCAAACGATGAACCATTACCATAACACTTATTGTTGATTAAACTACCAGTAGAAGAACTATGAAAAGTCATTAACTTTCCGGCGCCAGTATCAAGATTGTTGATTACATTATCCTTAATAAGCATACTTATAGAAGCAGCACCATTCTTGATAACATAATCACTCCAATCACCGTAAAAGTGATTGTCGATAATCTGTGTTTGGTCAGAAGCACCTTCCATGCTAATTGCAGAACTGTCCGTACCAGTAGCTATACCAATAAACTTACAACCTTGAATCAAACCTTCATCGGCTGCTGCTGTAATGGTAATCATTATTAACAGTTCTTTCGTGGCAGACGTTTCTCTAAATTGACAGTTAATAATCCCAAAACCATCGCCATCAGCGGTAATGTCAAGAGCTTCGACAATCCCATTAGTAAAGTTACCTAAGAGTTGAAGATTAAAGATATATACATCTGCGGCGCTAAACTGAACCGTAGCCGTATTGGCGGTAATCAAAGAAATTGTCGGCTGGTCTTCACCGTTACCTTCGCAGATTACAGTAATCCCAGCACAATCAAAATCTAAAGCAGCGGCAGAAGCAATATCCTCAGCATGTCCAGCCAAAGCGACAATAATATCGCCGGAGTTAGCCGTACAAAGGTCTACTGCTTCCTGAAAAGTCCCTACGGCATCTGCACGACTTAATCCTGTCGTACCACCAATGACACTACTGACATAAAACACACTGCCACCACCAGAGATGCTATTAAGTCTGTCGTGGAGTATATCCAGCGATGCCTTGATGTTGTCGTCCTGTGCAACTCCACCGACCGGACCTGTGAACGCACCCAGTTTTGAATCTGGAAACGCACCGCCGATAGGTGTTGCAACAAGAGGCTTTATAACAAGATTAGCCACCAATAGAATAGAAACCGTAACGAGTAAAACAACTATTGAAATTTTTCCAATTCGTTTCTTCATTTTAAGCTCCTTTCTATGGTAGCATTAGATCAACTAAACCGTATTCAAGGTCCGTAGAAACCCATAAAACAGTACCGTAAAGAACCAATGTTCCATCAGCTTCTACTACACCAACAGTACCATCGTCCTGAGCGGAAGCGGGTTCACCACACATATTACCTGCAACCAAAACAGCACCGCCACCATTAGTATCAACCAACATTGGACACGGACCTCTAAACTGCGCCCAGTAGTAGTAGCTTATCGGAACAGAAGCAAGCGATACGCCAATAGGTGTCATTGTACCGGCAGCGGCAGGTACAACAATCGTTCCATTAAACAGATTCTTGATAACCGTGATGTCAGTGCCATCAACTGTAACTGTACGAATACCACCTTCATCAACAAGCTGGACCTTTGGGTTTGTGGTAAGCGAATGGCTCTTAATCAAATAAAGTTCACCTTCGCCAGTACCGTTATTGACAAGCAACCATCCATCGTCCCATTGATTCGCCGTAGGCGCCGTCTGAACGAGTAGGGTAATTGCTGGGTCACCGATAGCGGCCACAACTGCACCGCCTGAAACCGTCTGAGGCTCATCAACCCAATTAGCCGTTACTGCTTCGGCTTGGGCCATTAAAGCCTTAGCGAATATCGCAGATGCACCGTTCCTGCAATATCTAAACCAACGACCTGTGCCGTCATTCATATCGAACTCGACACCCAAGGTATGCTTCTGGTCTACTGTTGGTGTATAGATACCCGACTCTGCGATTAACCGAGAAGGACCGAGAAGGCGATTACGTCTTCCTTTTGTAAAATTGTAATTCATTTGTAGCTCCTTAAAAAGTAGGGTCTTAACCGGCAGACTGTTTTGCCGCCGACCCAATTAGTATTTACGCGACTGCCTCTACGAAGCAGACACGGTCTTCGTCACGTCTCATTGCACCCATATTCATGTGAACATAAATCTGCTTTGAGTATGACAACGTACTTTCAATGCTTATCTCGGTGGAAATCATATCCTGTACACCCAAGATAAGCCCGCTTTGCAGCCAGAACGGACATCTGACAACTGCCTGACTACTGCCAACAACATCATTGGCTATGCCTGTAACAATCTTAGTCGATACAATCCAGTTGATACCGTGGAAATTGGGAATAATCCTTCCGGTAGCAATCGGTTTGGACGTGCTGAAATCAGCATTGACATACTCGTTTTGACCGAAGAAGTTTGTGGCCTGACGAGGACTGATAGCACCCCAGATAGGAGTGTTCTCATCGGCATCAAGGAAAGAGAAATACTCTCTGACGAGTTCTGCTTTCTCGATGGTCATACCGGTATCTGCCGCACTACAGTTACCAACCGCACAGTTATACACTATTGTGCGCCCAGTATCTTTGCCAGTATACGGTAAATCGCCACCTTGAGACGCCCACGTAATCGAGGTTCCACCCTTTGACGTTCTGCCGTTGACTACATCGCCGTCAATAGAAGCAAGAATAATATCATCCTTTTTCCGATTAACAGCATTGACAAATTCGATCATAATGTCAGACGTAGGTTCAACAACCCTATTGAGATCATCGTCCTTGTCGATAAGTACAGCCTGATGGAACGGAGTGGTGTTGACCCAACGCCTTTCAGTCGTGATGTCTTCTGTTGGTGTCTGCGGATTACGTTCTGTTTTTTCGACTAAAGACAACCGGCCTATCGCATCGAACGCCTTATCTTCGGCGTTTATAATAGGCTTGATGTCCACCGCCTTTTGAAACTTTGATTCTGTCTGTTGCAGAAGATGATAAAGGGTATTGTCAAACTGATCGACAAAGCCCTCCGGTATCCCTGCTGATAAAATTCTACTCATTAGTTTACCTTTCAATTAAATTTTCTATTTAACGGAAAGGGTAACTCTTATGAGTTCTTTCCTACTTACGCCGTTAGGCGGGTAGAAATACTACCATCTTTAGAGTTCCATTTCTGGGGTAACTCCACTAAAGATGTCGCCAAGTTCGCTACGCGGGTATCTTGGCTTTTTCAATATGTAATTGTCTTAGTTTGCTCATAGTTGCTTTGTGTTCCGGGTGCGTTGCTTTCATAAACGCATCCGAGTTCATAATTTTGTTTATCTCGCTTTGCAAATCGTTTGGTGTAAGGTCTTGTTTTGTCACCGGCACTACTCCAGATTCAGAGAACCCTTCGCCGAGATTAGCCATCAACCTAATAAAGTCCGGGTCATTGCCGAATTTACTAGACACTCTTGCTTGGAACTCTTTATCACCTTGCGAACCCTTATTGACAGCAAAATCACCATTGTGTTTCTTTTGGGCATAAGCATTGCCCCAGTCTGCCATAAGGTCTGCTTTCAGTTCTTTCGCAGAAGTTTCGCCATCATTAGTCATGTCAGTCAACTGTTGGGCATAGTCTGCATTATACGCTTCCAACAATCCAGCGACCTGCTTTGGATTTAACCTCAGATCGTTAAACAGGCCAGAGAATTTTTTCGCTCTGTCTTCGCCCCAAAAATCTTCTATGCCTTCGGGCGCGGTAATAGGAATAGGTTCTCCAGTCCAACCGCCTGCCTGATGGAAAGCGTCCCAGTCCGCGTCGCCGAAACTATCTGACGGCCTGAGCATCTTGTCGCCGCTTATCATCTTGTCAGAATTGATTACTGTATCGAACATATTCTGTATGCTCGTAACTCGCCCACCAGTAATCCTTGAATTAGCCCTCTGGTCTTCAGTTAGGTACGCATTTTCCCAACCTTCCTTGAAAGTTCCATCACCTTCAATAAAGGACTGTGGTACTGCCGCTGCCGGTTCTGCTACTGGAGCCACTGCTGGCTCTGCTGCCGGTGCAGCATTAGGTTCTTCACTCATTTCGCATTCTCCTGTCTTGGTTTTTCTTGTTTCTTTTCCATTAGTTTTCTGATATGCAAAATTACATATCTCTTTCCGCTATTAAACGCAGACCCATAAGGATCATCTTTGACAAAGGTCAGGTCATTTTCATAGCACTCTTTACTTAGGTCGTTTAGTACCAGTTCTGCTTCGAGCTGGGCGAACAACTTTTGGTACGCTGCCACTGTCGCCTTTTGTTCTAACTGCCTTTTTGTTAGTTCTGGTTGGTCGGACATCTTCTTTCTCCTTAATAATTACAGTCTGGGTATCCGGCGAAGCTGATTCGCCTCTTGGGAACTGATTTGCGCGTTCTGCTTCTTTTGCTTCAGCCAGTTTCGGTTTCTTCGAGTTTAGTGTCGTCATTTTGTTTTCCTTTAAATACAATACCTTTTCGTTTACAGTTTACAAACCACTTTTCGCAAGTGATAGGTTCGCCAAGCCCTCGCTCTACGGCGACAGCCTTTAATGCTTTATTGCAAATCTCGGTTGCTTCTCGTGGAGTAATAATAACTTTAATAGTTTCCGGCTTTTCCCTTTGTCTCTTAAACTCTTTAGCATTGGGAAAATCTGCCAACACATCAGCTTTCTTCCTAATCTTCTTTAGTTCATGGTCGTATAACGGCACGCCCAACGATTTCGCTTCTTCTCGCCAGTTCTTCATTGCTTTCTTTCTCCTTAACTTTTTCAATAGCTATAGTATAGCCACACATCAGGCATTTTTCCTCTGAAACCCATGGGTTCATTAAATCCACTGTAATAGAACCACAATTACAAGACTTTTTAACTTTAACTGGTTTCTTATACCGCGTCGGACACTCTACTATTGTATACATTCTTTTCTCCTTATTTAATTCACTTTCTCTATTGGCACACCATCTTCTGTAAAACCAGAGGCAACAGAAACAATAGCACACAATAAATCAACGGGTACTGTTATATACTCTGGTGGCTCTGGTTGAGCATCAAACCATTCTTTTACCTTTTTTACATCTTCTGTTGTCAAAGACATTCTTTTCTCCTTAATCTATCTCAATAATATCATCATAAAAATACACCCAAACAGTATTCCATCTAAAAACCATATAACCACTGCTTTAACCCATTTCTTTTCTTCGGTATTCATTCTTTTCTCCTTACCTTTCTAATTGTTCCGCAACCGAACCCGCTTCCGGTGCTTTCGTAAGACCCGGATAAGCCTGTCCTGCGGTTTGTGCTATTGCTAGGTCACGCGCTTCTTCTCGCAGTGCTTCTCTGGTCGCTCTCTTTTCTGCAACTTCATCATCGGTCGCTATGTCATCAACGCTGACGCCTAATGTTACACCACGGCTGCGGAATCCGTGGTCGATGTTTACATTATCAAGAACATTGATGCCTTCGACGGCACTGTCTATATCAGCGCCCTCCTGTACCCATCTCAACCAACCCATCGACTGTGCGGCCTGGAGTTCAAGGGCCAGTCTGCCAACGTATTCTATCTTAAACTTCTTACCTTCCATCTGTTCAGGTAGGTCTTTGATGACACCGTTTCTTATAAGAAGCATGACATCTCTTATGACCAACCCTGTAAGCCACTCGGTTTGAATCCTACCTACCGGCATAACGAGTTTCCTTAGTCCCTCGGCAAGTCGTGAACGTATCTCAAGTTCGTTTCTACGGTCGCCCTTTAAATCTTCAAGCTGACTAAAGGCTGGCAGGAAAAACATCTTCTTCACATTCTGCTGGTCCATCTCGATAATCTTTTCAGTGATTACAAAGTTACCCAAAGCCTGCTGTTCGATAGCGCTAATAGTTCCTTTTTCAGTAACCCAGTTTAGATCGCCGGGAGATACTTTTACTTTGCCCTCGTATGATTCTAAAACTTCTTTCGGAGGATTGTTGTGGAGATTACCACACTCTATCAAATCTCTCTTTTCGGTCTGTAAACCATTCACAATACCGATAGCAAACGTACCAACACCACGTCCCCATTTCTCTCTTGAGGATTTTGTCCATCTTGGAACCTGAAACGGAAATTCAGGAAACCCGCCCTCTTCTACTATCACATTATCGGTTCGTGAAATATATATGGACTCAAAAGGCATCGCAGTATTCTCATCGCCGGTCTGTTTATCCAGGTCCCTTGGTCGGACTATCCATACAAACTTAAACTCATCACCACGAGTCTTTTCGTCTTCTACCTTTTTGACGACCGTTTCACCGGCTTTATCACCCCACTTCTGGAAAGCCTGCTTCGCGGTAAAAGGAAACTCGATCATCATGGTATCTACAAGTCCAAGGTCGTTTTCCATAAAAGTGTACATGCCTATATCGTAGTCCTTGTAGGTAAGTCCGATACCGGCTTTCCAATCAGAGAACATATTCCCTGTTCCAAACGTACCCAGTGAACGGACCGTCTCGTTAGCTTGAAGCATGAAATTGGAATTAACCCTTTTCTCGTGAGAAACTTCCGTAATCTCTAAGAGTTTCTTTTCTACTTCTGGAATCTTATTCAGTTTGGGGTCGGACATCTTAACATTATAAAACTTGTCACCCGGAGGGAAAAGGTTTATCGACAACCCCGCCGCCATATCCATAGACGCCATAAGTCCGGTTGGGTCGATGATATTCCTGCCTATCACATCGCCTTTGGCACGTATTGTAGAGATATTGCTTTCACGGGGGAACATAACGTCGGCGACCTCTTGGTAGATGCTTCTAAAGTTAGTGTCACCATTGCCATTGTATTCCCTGTCATATAAAGATAGTAATTCTATTGCTCGATCACTCATGCTAGTTTCTTCTTTTTAGTTTTAAGAAATTCTTCGGATGGAGTTAAGTCACCCGTCAGGAAAGTTTCTTCACGACTCGTTCGCCCACGTTGTTTTTTCGCAACATCACCAGCCTCAGTAGTCTCGGATAACGCCGGAGGCGGCTGTACCGGCGGCGGCGGTGCAGGTTTTACCTCTTTTGGTGCGCCACCAAACAGTCCTGTAAGTATCTTTCCCATGTTACGTCCTTATTTTTGCGTTTGTCTGCCTGTGTTTGTTGCTGCTTGTCATACTTGTTTTTGGTAAAATGTTCCGACTTGCTGCCAGGACAAAGTAATTCAAAGCGTTTCTGTAATGCTCCTCTTGGTCTCCGGTTGGTCTATATCTGAATATTATAGTTCCTTTTCGTTTATCCTTTTCCTCAAACTTCGCACAGTTACAACACTGACGAGCAAACTCTTCAACCTCCGGGCATTGGGTTGGCAAAGTTATACTACCATCAGAAAGTAACGTATGAGTTCGGTCGAATATTCCAGTTTTGTGAACTTTTACTACACCAGTATTCTGGTTAAATACAGACTCGGTTACTTGCGTGTCGCTATACTCACATAGATAGACTGCCGGATTACTGGCGCTTCCGCCATGAGCCTTCTGGTATTTTCTGGCACTTGATTCATAAGGACGAATATCTATCACTGTGCTTTTAACATTGAACTTTTCAGCAAGACGAGCTACAGGAAGAAAATCGTCCTTATCCATATCGACCTTACAAGTGTGGATGATCTCAAAAGTATCCTTTCCGACTTTCGTGCCGATAACTACGTGACCGACTTTCCCTACATCAACTCCCATCGCACAAGGTCCGGGATGTTTCTCTGATGGGAACTTTTGGCCGCAGTTCGCTAATACAACAGTACGTGTCAACTTTTCAGCCCTGTCAGAATATGCTCTACCAAGTCTCAATCGGTAAACATCGGCCAGATTACCAACCGGAGGATTGACAAAATCCTCAAGTATCTCAGCAGGGTCATTGAATGGGGTCATTAACTGACTTGCCATATATCCCTGCATGTACTTTGTCTTATCTGGGAAATCCGGAACCCATTCACCAGTACCTTCACCAGACCATACAGGAACTTCTCTGCCGCATTTATTACAACCAACGTAACCAGTTCCGTCAGAACGTATCTTGACACAACTGGGAAAACTCTTTTCAGCACAAGTCCACTCCCCACAATGAAAACACTTTCTAAACCAATATCGCTGATCGGATTGTTTAAAAATACGGTCAATCCCAAAGTCCTCGTGAGATGGATTGCCGAGATACACTTCGTGTTGGTGGGGTGACATACCCATACTTCGTATATATTTGGCAATCACCCTGGAGTCCATGAAATCAACTTCATCAAAGACGACCTTATCACAAGAAAAACCGGCAGTTTTAGAGCTTGTGTTCTCAGTAGTATCACCCACAGTCTGACTTAATCCGCCGCCACGAAGATACAGCATCGCACCGTTGACATTCTTTAACGAAGTAGTATCAGTACCACCTGATACATTCCGGACATACTTACCAATAGAAGTCTTATTAGACGCTATTAAGGGTTTAAAGATCGACCTACTAAATTCACTAACTTCGTCCTGACCCGGGAAGATATGAGCGACGCCCAACTTATATTTACGGGTTATCATACCATGCAAGTCTTTTAAAGATTCGCCTATGGTCGCACCAAAACTTTGACGGGCTTTCATATAACACAATCTTCGGCCAGTATAACCCATCGTCTCCCTTTGGTATTCAAAACCATTGAAAGTGAACTTCGCTGCCTGTAAACGGATTCCCCATGAATCAGCCCAGTAACCGGCGTTGGCCTGACGTAACTGCTCGTTTAAGATTTTTGGGTTAGTGCTTAGCATTTAATCTACTGTTAGTCCTAACTCATCTATTGTTATAGATAGATCGCGGATAGGAGTTCCTGGACTTATCATACGAATCTCCTGAATGTATGTATCATCCGTAGCACCAGCCGCTTCAACTGCATCCTTGAAATCTTTCCACTGCATCTCGCCTATGTTCATTCTTTTCTCCATGTCTTAAATAATAAAAATTAGGCTGCTAGAGAAATCACTATATTTAAGAAGTTAATGTCAGTAGGGTCTAACAAGTTGGTTAAATATTCATTATCAACATATCTTTTGATTGTCTTGCCGCCAGCCTTAATAACTACAAACATTATACCATCTGGCTGGTAATGCAAGTCAGCACAGACGGGACGTTTTAACGCCTCTTCCAGGACATTAGCAAGTGAATCAATATACCACGCCGGGCAACCTTTACTAAAATCCATTACTACTCTCCTTGTTCTAAATAGTGTTTATTGACTTAGGTTTCAAAAGCAGCTAAAATCACTGCGTCCGTATGTCTCTGCATTGCCGCAGCATAAGCCTTAAAAAACGCAGCACTTGGGTCAAGCAAAGCACCACGCATCGGAATAACTGGAACAGAAGGCGATGCCACCGCCAATGCTAATAAAGATATAAACTGCCGTCTATCCATGTCCTATTTGTCCTTTTACTGAAAAATCCATATATATTGGCTGCTACGTAGTACTATCCGCACGCCCGGCCCCCTTGGGGGTTATCGCTTTTTTTATGCCCCCCCCTATGCTGCCACCTGCCATACACCGTCTACCTTGACGCACACGCCCTTGTAGTCACTGTCGCCTGGGATTGGCACACGATTGGCTGTTAGTCCAGCCTGCTTGAGCTGGTCGCTGTTCATGTACTTACCATAGTTCAGGCTGTCGGGGTTGGTGCGCGGTGTGAGGGTTGCTATGTCACCACTACCATCGGCCACTATGGTCTTGACCTGTACTATACATGACTGGTCAGCAGCCGTTACATCTTTAGTATAGTAGCCTACCGCGCCTGGCGTCTCAACAAAGCCATCATCTTTAAGCTGTTGCGCCTCTAATGTTGCGCTTGATTTGTTGCGCCTTGAATGTTGCGCCCTGCATGAGTCGCTACAATAGGCACTTGAGCCCTTAGGCTCGTTACTACATGGTTCATACTTACATGTATTCATGTCTAACTCCTTTACTGTGCTAGCTTTAGACCGATTGCTGCATCGCCAAGCTTATTGGCTGCTGCAAGGTCTTCCTGGCTTAGATCGGTAGGCTTTTCGGTCTCATCGCGTGTTACAGTCACAAAATCGCACTCGGACTTTCCTAAAAGCTCACTGGCGCGTAGTCGATCGCACATATTCGGCGCGTTGTCCATTGTATCAGTCCAGAACTCTTGCCTTTTTATGCGGTTTGCGATGCTTTCTTGCTTGATTTCGACCTTGTAATCATTTATAGCCCGTTTTATACTATCTATCCCTATCAGCCTTGCCCCGTGTGCATCATACCCACTGTTAGTCCCCGGATATGCTCTTTTGTAGCTTTGTGCGGCATTATTGAATGTTTTACTGTTTGGATCGGCGTAGAACTCTACAAATGATTGCCTTGGTGCTGATAGTGGTTTGTCTTTTATGCTTGGCATTTAATTGTCCTTGCAAGTATTCGCATCCTGTTCGGCGTTGCCGGTTTTCCTGTGTTAAATATCCGCCTTTTTAGTGGTTTTATGAACTTTACTGTTAGCCCACCAACTGTATCACCCTGTTTTAATCCAGCGGATGTTGCTATTCTTTCACTGATCGGCCATATTGCCATTATTTTAGTCCCTTAACTCTGCTATTTTAATGATTTCCCGGCACTTATTGGCTATTTCCTCTTTCAATCTGTGTATTTCGTCCGGGTCTGTTTCTATTTGTTCGTCTTGCTCAATCTGTAAAAACCGCGAAGCCGTCAATATGTCGTCGGCAAGCTTGTCTATTTGTTGAGTATCAACCATGCCGCTGTTCTTGTGATTCTATTCACTAAGTATCAGCCTTGGATTACCGATAAATAAATATTATATTAACATCTCCTTATCAATCATTCCTACCATACCATAATTGCGATTCCCTGTCAAGACTTAAATCAAGAAAATATTAATTTTATTTTTTATTTGACTTCTGGCTGTGATGTGGTAAATTATACGTGTCATGGGAAACGTAATCAAAACAATCGAATGTAACTTTCAGCCTGTCCGGTCAGTAGGTCATATCTACGCGCTTCCCACGGCAAACCGGGCGGGCTGTTATTTTGAAAGAGGGGTTATAATGGAAACACGAATAAATAGACTCATAAAAACAATCCAAAATGCAATGACAGCAAAAAGGCTCATCGAAAAATCAGTTGTTGACAGTCAAATGAGATTGCAAGAACAACTAGACTTTTTAGTATATATCAAAACCGGCAAAAAGCCTATTGGTATATCCGGCATTTGTCATTTAATCTAACTAAAACGCTTTAATCACTTTATTGAAGGGAAAGAAAATGAGTTATCCAAACATGAGACAAATTGAAGGATGCCCAAAAGCATTAAACCGAAGTCCAGCTTTTAAGGGCAGTAACTTCGTCACCCCTAATATATTGGGTGAGTATATCTGTGGCGATTATCAAGTAGAACTAAGCAAGGGCAAAGGTATATTTTCGCCTAATCTTTTCGGCGTCACTGTCGCCCTTGGCGATGTCAAACAAGACGATTTGTCAACCTGTTTCCGTGAAATTGACGAAGCAACCGAATATATGAAAGCCCTCTAACTAGAAAGGCGGTTTGATTATGCAGAACATAAGAGTTTGCCAGCAATGCAACTATTATGACGAATTCGACGGTTATTGTGAATATCACGGAGACTGGCTTGATGATATTGAGGGTGATGCCGAGGACTGTCCAGAAGCTAACTAAAACGCTTTAATCACTTTATATGGAGATTGAATTATGAAAACAGTCGTCTTGAAAAATGGAGCAACGGAATCGCTAGCTTTAGTAAACGTTACGAGGATGTCGATAAACCAGCTTTTATCATCGAAGCCGATGGCTTTTTACGAGTTGGTCGAAGTATGCCGGGACAAGAATCATAAGATATTCGGCACTTTGGGCGATGATTTGATTGGTTTGGCCTTATTGCAAAACGACGGTCAGCCACACGGTTCTATTAAAAACATCGTTCTGTCAGCCGTAACTGGCGAAGGGATGGATATGACGCTTGAGGACCCCACTGAATCCAACTAAACTAAAACGTTTATCACTTTATTGAAGGGAAAGAATTATGAGTATAGAATATATTGATGTTTACGAACCTAAACACGACAGAAAAACAAGTATTGGCTATAACTACAAAAGAGGAATGCCGGGATGTTTACGCATTGTCGGCGGGTTAGAACACAACACTGATATAACCTTCGATAGACGGAACGCCATAAAACTAGCTAAGTGGCTCGACGAGACTATAATAAACCCTAAACGCTAACACCACACCACCCGCGCCCGTGTAGTTCGGCGTATGCTGCAAAGCAGGCAGCGGGTTTATTCAGCGATTATGCTGATGTATTGAAGGGAATTTATTATGAAAGGTTTACTAGTATTTGAGTTACATAGAGGTAGTCAAAAAAAACAAGAATACATCTTAACCGGCGAGTTTATACCACAAATCTTTGAATCATCAACGGATACCCCGGAATTGATTTTAGCTAAGAAAAAGATAGGTTCGCAGACTTACCGCTATTGTTATCCCATCGCTGACAAAAACAAAGCTTATATTTGCGCAACAGGTAATTTTGTTACATCTTCCGATAGTAGATTTCCCAATGAATACCCTATACCGTTACACCGGAACCAACCAAATCTATTCTAACTAGAAAGGCGGTTTGATTATGAGTAGAGCTAGAATGTCATGGGATTGGATTGGAGAATGGCCTGTATTTGTATATACGCGATTTTTGAGCGACAAGAAATTTAGTGTAAAAGTAATAAAAGGCGTCAAGGGCGACCAGAACGCAGGCAATACAAGCCCCAACAGTGAACCTTGGTTTGAATATATCTCTGAAGGTATAGCCTCTAAGAACGCAGTTGACAAAGACGCCTTTCAAAGGTCCGCCATAAAACTAAACACGGTATATAAATGTTGCTATTAACTAAACGCCCTTCATTCCCCCTTCTGGCTTGTCGTCAGGGGGTTTTAAGGGATTACTCTTATAGGGAGATGTATTATGAAAATGAAAAAACTGGTGATCTTGCTACTGTTATGTTCAGGCTGCGGGTCACGACTTACTATCGAACAGGCTCAGCTTATAGCCAAAAACACTGGTATCCGATCAGAGGTTAGGTGGTACAGCGTCCGGGGCAACCCTTGGGCGGACGGAGATCGGATATACATAGACTTGGATTGGGTACACGCCCGCGGGATGAACAACCGACTATCAAACTTATTGCTGCACGAAGAATATCACAATCGAGGAATGGGCCACTGCAAAATAACATCATGTTTAATGTATCACCAGTACCAATATGACCTCATACTTGGGGCGCCTGATAAAAAACTATGTGGACAATGCAAAAAACTGATTTATCGCTAACTAACTAATTATATAGGGAGATGTATTATGATTACAGAAAAATGGGAAGTACATTTTAATAAACAAAAAGGCATTTATGAGGTTTATCCTGCCGTTGAAGGCGGCAATCCCCGTATCTGTGCAATAACGAACCAAAGGAACGAAGAATCTATCGCCCGCCTGATCGCCGCCGCGCCTAAATTACTGGCAGCTTGTAAGTCGATGGCCTTGATTCTGCTTGCGATTGAAGCTAGCAGAGGATTAACCGTAGACGAGCGAAAACGGCTTATTGTTGCCGAGCAAGCCATTGCCGCAGCCGAAAAGAACTAACCACAGGGCATATGCCCGGAAAGAGAGGTAATTATGAAATGTGCTAACTGTGAACTATTGTTTGCCGAACACGAACTCGATGATGACGGCCTTTGCGATGACTGTGTGTCGGTTCTTGTCTATGACGATGAACCACAATATAATTAGAAAGGATAGAGCCATGAAAAAGATTTGCCCAATGATGGCTAGAGGCTGGCTAGCAAACAAATTTGCGTATTCCAGTAAAGGGAACGAGATGCAGGATGTGTTTTTTAAGGTCTGTGAGTGCGTCGAAAGAAAATGTGCCTGCTGGGACGATAGAAAAGATGCATGTGGACTAACCAGAAAAGAGGTGTAATTATGGGGAAACTACTGCCATATATCAATGGCGTACTTTCGGCTTTATTTGCATCCATGGATTTATTTATGGCCTATATTCTGTCGCAGGTGTGGGATGTAAGTTTCGACAGGGCTTTGTTGGTCGTGATTCTTATGACAATTCATTTTTCTAAACTAAGTTTAGACGCTCAAACAGAGCTTAAGGCCGAAAAGAACTAACCACTTATTAAGGAGAAACGAATAATGAAAAAGTGTCCAAAATGCGGATTAGAACTTTATCTATGTACTTGCCATAAGTAACACCCCCGCCCGCAGCGGTCGTATGACAGGTTCGATTCCTGTAGCGTGGCTTGGCAATAGTGCCTTTAAGGAATGAGAAAATGAGCAATGTAAAATTTCACGACCACGCTTGGCAATGTCCAGAATGTCTTAACTACAAAAGGGTAAAATGGGTACAGGGCAACGTGAGAAATGCACGGTGTTGTGGTAAGAGATTTGAGATAACAACACATGAGGTTTCAAAGCAAGTTACAGATACGCATATTTTATATGTACGAGAACTATAAACCTTAACTCCCCCGGCTCCAAGTCGGGGACACGCGCCGCTCGGTAGCTTCGGCTTTCGACTAGCCAGGCGGTACTTTAGAAAGGGCTTGCTATGACATGGAGCGACTTTAAAAAGATGATAATACTAACCCTAGCTACGTTTGCGGCTATGTGCTGAAAGGATGTGAATTATGAAATGTAACACAATAATTTATCAAAAAGAAAAGTATGCCAGAGTCTCTGATTTAACCCTGATGCTGTATGATGTCGAAAAAATGGTAGCTGAAAGCGGCAAAAGTGCAACAGATGTGTTAGACGCCCTCAGAGAGCAATTTAAAGATTGGCTCGACAACTAACCCCCTACCGGCTATGCCGGAGAAATGGAGAGTAATTATGGACTTAGCAAAAGAGTTATTTGATGCTGGCTGTGCAATGAACGAGGCATTATCACCCAAAAAACAAGTACATAGTCCGTTACCGTGGACAATCAAGAAAAACAAGAGGGGAACCTCCCACCTCCAAAGCAGTAATGGATATACTATAGCTTCCGAGTATAGCCTTGCAAATGGTTTGGTAGACCTTGAATACATCGCAAAGACGGCAAATGCGTTTCCGAAATTAGTGAAGTGTCTACGACAAGTAAATACACGGCTTACAGGCGTCGAACAAGATAGACCCGTTGAAGCATGGAGGCAGGCAGTCATCGCCCAAGACTGGGTCGAAACCATCCTCTCTGAACTTGGTGAATTGTAATGCTTAGAGAAACCAAAAACTGCCTGCTGTGCGGACGTGATACGAAAACGCTTGACCAAGTATGCCGCAGGTGTACGGGTCATTATCATTATGAGCCTTTTCTATCACAGGATTGGGACTTTCACGGGTCAACCACCGCAATAAGATACGCAAACCTAATGAATAGCCATAATAGAGTTTTTAAAAATGAACTGCCCTAGATGCCAAATAGCCACGCTACGCAAGCACATACGCCTTGCCCGTGCGCGCTATGAAAAGGGCGACAACGGTGCTTTATACGCAAGTGCCAGGCAATGATTAGACGATTGGAAAGGAAAGTGAAATGAAGAATCACGAAACAGGAATTTTAGTGTTTGTCTGCGTTGTTGGTGGCCTTGGCCTGCTGTGTGGGGCTGGTGCTACTGCGATAAACCTCTATCATGGCAATATGTATGCCTTGATACCACTTGCAGCCTTAGTCTTCGCTGTGTGGGCTATATGGTCAATGATCGTAATCTCAATAAACTTCGGAAAGCCTAAACGATGTAAGGATTGTAAGTCATATAAAACTTGTTTAAATTCGATAGATTTAACGGGGAAAGAAAATACATTAGCTTTTTGTGTGCCAAACCACAAATTCTACACCCGCAAATGGTGGAAGCTCTGGAGGCCAAAATGAGCTTTAAGCGAACAGAGCCACATAAATGTCAACGCTGCGGACTATGTTGTCAAGGCAGGGGTGATTTATGGGGAGATGAAGACGCATGGGAAAATGACACTGAGCCGGATAACTGCACAGCTTTTGACCCCAAAACAAAAACTTGCCGGGTTTATGATGATCGGCGGTACTTCTGCGTAGACTACCCCGTAGATGAATGGTGTGAGCGTGAAATGAAAGAAAAAGGTTTATGGGAAGCGTTCATGGGTAGATAAGTAAAAGGGCCAGCCATAAGGCCAGCCCCGTCGTAATGTTGCTTAAATTTAACCCTTCTACTTTGCGGGCTTCTAACCCTTAATCATAATACACCGTCCTTTCTTACGTCTAAAAAAGTCTTATGTATCAAGCTGTGCAATTTACTGCATCTGCCTTTGTTTGTCAAGAACTATTTTGGAATAATTTATCGGTAGTTTCATAGTCAATCGTCCTTTGTTTTAAGCATGGATGTTCTACATGGCTTGCCGCAAAAATGCTTTTTGTTGGCCGTTACAATTCCACCATTAGCCCTATACTGTCTTTCAGCAGATAATTTGCTACCTAAAAAATGTTCCGCACAACCACAATGATCACACTGTATTTCACACCATCTTTCAATACTCATAGTTATTCCACACTTTCCACCGTCACCGGCACACCGCCGATCAGGGCTTTGGCCTTGATAGAATCTTCTTGTTTACCGTAGCCGAGTAATGTTGCCAGCCCGTTCGGGTCTACTACAATCTTTTTTGATCTCGAATCGGTACACCAGCTTGTGTTGCTGATGTAGAGAACCTTTTCGATTTTGCCGTCTTTGTATATCTCAAGCTGGTAGTCTGTACGCTGGCAGCCGGACATAACTATCGCTACCGCTATCCAAAAGGCTATCCAACAGATTGCCAGGCAGAGTTTCATTTTATCTCCTTACTCTGTAATTCCATCTGTAAGTCGGCTATTTTTTCTGCTTGGTCCCAGTCTTTAGATTTTAGCCGGTTGTTGTCTTCGGTAAGGGCTTCACATTTGGCAGTTAAACGAATTATTTCGCTATCGTCATATAGTAATGGCGGTTCAATGCCAACCCCTCGTAAATATTTCACTGGTGCTTTACATTTTTTGCATCTCATTTTACGCTCCTAAATTGATTGTCTAAATATTCTATTAAATATGCGTATGCTTCTTCGCTGCAATTTTCAAGCCATAAACCCTTGCTGTCCAGCATCTTATGCACACAGTGGAATATTTCATGTGTTAAAGCCTCCCACTTAGTAACCCATATCGTATATGTAGAAATACCGTCGTCACCCGTAAGGTAAACATGACGGCCATACGTAAATGGCTCTATTTTTGCCGGTTCCTGTTGGAAATCCTGCCTGACCAATCGCCTGTAAGTAGCAACGTCGCATTTCACAAACCAGATATTTTCATGGTAGATTTCTATATATAGTTTTCGCCATTTACGCATCTTGTCTTATCTCCTATTAAATTTCAACAATTTTTCCCCTTGGATTTTTCCGGGGCTTACAAGTCCATTTTCCCCATATTCGCACAGCACGATATACATACCACGCTCTGAATTTACTCATACCGTCCTCGATGCAGATTCTTCGCAGTTCTTCGTCGGCATACTTTCGCCACTTCTTTGCGTCCAGGTGTCCCTCTCGCATAAGCTGATAGTATGCGTCATGGATTAACGATCCCCGCATGAAGTTCGGGGTGTCAATCCCTAGTCCACTCGGTCCATCCCAAGCGTAATTGCCTCTTACGAACATTTCGCCGTCTTTGATTATGATATGAGGCTCATGCAGGTTCGGGCATTTAGAAGCCACCGTTACGCACTCTAGTAATTCGTATTTATATCCGTGCAGGTGTCTATACTTCATCTTTAGTTCCTTTCGGGTCTATTGTGTTTTTAAAAAACAGTGTTCGTTTACAATTCTTGCAAGTCACCTTTGCTTTAAATCCTGAATATTTATCACCACCGAGCCACAAGCCACACACAGAAAGTAGTAAATGGTATGTGTTTCTCATGTAATGAACAGTCACGCCTGCTTTCCTTTCTCTGGTATAGCCGGTGTGTCGGAGAGGGCTTTGGTGGCGATGCTGTATGCTGTTTGCCCACAACCTAAATCTATCTGCTGCTTTATCTTTTCCAACGCCACTTTCAGCCCCTCGATAGTAGCGTCTTTGGCTGTAATCTGTTCGTGGTATGCAGTAAGATTAGCGGTTTTAGCGTTGATAACACACTGCATACTATCCTCTACTTTTTGGCTTTCTTCTGCGTCAAACTCAATCTGTAGGGATAGCTTGCTGTTTCTTTTGCTTGCTTCGTCTAGCTGCTGGCGGAGGTCGGCGATTTCTTTTTCAAGTGGTCGAGTCTTTATACTTGTAATTGTTCCAATTATACTTTGAGGTCGTCCTGATTTATGATTCATCTCTATTTACCTTCCTTTCTATTAAATTTACACTCGGCACAGGGTTTTCCAAAATCAACACACTTACTACAAACAGCTTTCTTCAACTCATCCCGCTCTGCCGTTAATGACTTTACTTCGGCTATGAGATCAGCGATATATCCTTTGGCTTCGTCGCACAAATCAGGATTATCCATCATGTCCAACATAGTGTTTTCTTTGTTCCAAAATTTTGCCTCGGCTACTACGTTGTTATCTGTCATTAGATTTCTCCTTTGCTCTTATACATATTTCAAATATCTGCTCAGCGGTGGCTTCGGCCAATAGCCATGACGCGAATATAGAAGCTTGCTCTATATCATTAGCGGCTTCGCAGTTTAATTCATCCGGTGCAACCTCGGAGCATATACGGTTAAACGGGGGATATGGTATTTCGTCCATCTCCCTAAACGTCTTTATCGCAAGGCCGAGGTCTGTTATGTCGATAGGGTCGGGGATGGTGCAATTACGCTCACTCAGGACACAAGGGTCGTTCCCTTTGAATGGCCAAGTTTTATCACACTTATCGCACTCATACTTTTCTTTGCCGGGGTACACGTCATGCTTCCACGGCTTCGGGCTAAATAGTTTTGAGGCTTCTTTCTGTATGTCCATTATAGTTCTCCGATCTTGCCCTCTTCGAGCAATATGTTTTGAGTTCTGAATACGGCGTCCGCGAGAAATTTGTCAAGTTCCCGCCATACATACTCTCCGCTTGTCCGGCCATCAACTGCGTCATGGCAAGCAGAGCAAGCCCATGCACCAAATAGATCGTGTGGCTTCATCCCTGCCCCTACGCCGAGCAATCTTCTCTCGTTTATGTGAGCAAGTACCACGGTTTCGCTGTTGCCATTACAAACTCTCGGTATCCGTATTTGACACGGCTTGCCTTTTGCTTCTTGCCTTAACTTTGATTTCTTCATATCTGCGTGTCCCTTATTGCAATTTCGATTCCGGGTTTATCTGAATATCTCTTTGTCGCGGTTACTTGTACAACAAAACTATCATCTTTCCAGTAGATTCCGTTTAGTGCGTCAAGTACAAATTTAATACAGTTATCAATATCAGGCTTTTTTGTATGCCAGCCTTCTTCGCCTTTTTTGGCCTCAAAGAAAAACCCGATTGTTACCGCAACCGGAAAATCAAAGGGTTTCTCCGGCCTCTGGCCATTCGCCAGAATAGCAAAAAACTTCTTTGCCTGTGCTGATGGATCGTACATATTGCCGCCTTTGCCCTTGCGGTGTCTTGCTTGTGGCTGTGGTTCTCCTGGTATTGAAAATTGGATCATTTTAATTACTCCGCTTCTTAGGCATTTGGGTACTTCTCGAATAAATTGCCTGTTGCCTTTTCTGCTGCTGTTTCTTTTTGTTTTTTTGCTGGCTTTAATCCAAGCTGAACACGAATTTCATCGCACCAAATCTTGTAAGGAAAGTACTTGCGAACACCAAACGGATATGCTTCTCTCAAAGCTTTGCGCAAGACTTTCATATCAGACGTACCAACCTCCGTAATCACCTTGTCAATTATCGGACTCGCATGTTCACGCCATGTCATTACTCTATCCTTTCTCTGCTTTGTGTTCCAAGCTTGCATAAACATGCAGCTTTTATGTAGTGTTCGGGCTGGGCGTTCCATAGCCACCACCATTCGACATTTAGTTTTTTTGTAGTAACAAAACATTTATTTTCAAGTTCAGCTATTTCGGCAAATGCTTTATCGGCCACGCTTTCCCTGATTTCGCAAGTAGCCCAGTCCCGCCACTTCATAGCTTCCGGCCATGTTAGGGGGATGGGGTCTGGGATACATGATATATTCTTTTTTGCTCCGAAAAGTATCCCACGATCTTTTACGCACCACCTCATCCCACCTTTTCCATATCTGCGGAAATCGTGTTTATTCTTTTCCGGCTGCAACACCTCACCCGCCAGCCTTGAAAGCTCGGCGCCGGTTGATTTTAGTATTTGGTCTTTCATTGCACTTCCTTTACTGTATTGGGGGTTAATTCTAAACAACCACCAACTCTCTTTAATCGTTTGTAAAAACGCACATTAGATAGCAACTTCTTGAATCTCGCCTTTGACATCTTCCTGTCCTCGAAGATTTTCAAAGCTGGCAAGAAATCATAAAATAGAGACGATAAACTACTCATCTTCTTATCCTTTCACTGTATAATCGTTACTTACTTTTATTGTTGTTTATTGATGCTATGAACATTCTAGTCTTTTGATTTGGTTAAATTTTCAAACTCATATTTACTTCTTTTAACGCCCAACCGGTTACACATTGAAACAAAGGCTCGTTTTGCGTTTTTCGCAGAATTATGATTTCCTGTTTCAAGCGATCCTGTTCTAACTGTGGGAGAGACTGAGTAGAGATTATCGCTCCATTTTATAACTTCTGCTTTTATCATGTCAACTCCTTATTGATTTTCTTAATTCATTGCTTTACTGTAAAATCGTCAAATAGTTTGCGCTTGAGCCATCTGCAAGCGTCTGGTACGTATTTCCCGCCTGCACGATGAGCCACAGCAATAGCATGTTCTTTTTCGTCTTCGTCCAGTATACGCCACGCCTGTTGAGCGTCACACTTGCCAACTTTCATATACACTTCCTTGTCGGCGTCCCAGCGACCTTTGAAATTTGCCCAAAATCGCTCAAAATCTTCATCGTATTTTGTACGTGTCATTTTTCAGATTCTCGTTTAGATGGATAATGAGTAGTTTCTAGTATTTCTATACCATACCAATATCCGGGGTAAACCTCATAAGCACACGCATCATTGCTGTATTGTCCGCCAAAATATTCGATTCCGGCTACTTTTATCTTAACGTGACACATGTCTTCCGTAGGTAGTTCATCCATGTAATTACCAGTCAACTCGTCTTTTATTCCGTCAACGATAGCCTCGACAACTGGCAAAGGTAATCCGTAAATGCAGTCTATTCCATGATTATCCTCTTTGAAATCGAATATTTCCCCTTTGTCCATAAGAAACCAGAAAAAGAAACAGGGAAATTCTTCTGTGATTTTTTTGTTGTAGTCAATACACTTAGATTCCATTTTTTTCCTTTCTTCTCTTTCTTTACTGACCGACAGCAGAGGTAGTACCTACTTACCCTTATTAGAACCTTTATGCTATTGCTAAGCCTTGGATACCTCAGTCGGCAGTTAAAGTCGTCAACTATTCACAATAACAGGTCGTCTCATTGTTTTAAGTGCCGAGCTATGGCTACATGAAGCACTTTACTAATAAATTGTCACTTTTGCTTGTCTGAAATTAAAACCGGTTCTACTTTTTCGTATGTTTGCTTAAATATGTCTGGCTTACAGGGATAAAATTCGCCTTTAATACCCTTGATTATCCAATCGCCCATATCAGCCCTCATTTCACCCTCAAGCGTCTGGATGTCGATACACCTCTGGCTAATCGGTAGCTTGGTTCCTTTGATGTCGCCGTTACACCAGGTCTCTAAAGTTTTGAGGCTATCTATCGTTAGCTGTTTTGCCTCTACTACTACCGGCTTCTTTCGCCATTTATTCTCATTTACGTCTGTTACCATTGTCTTACTCCCTTGCTTGTTTCCGGCCGTCCTGCATATTCTTTATCGCTATATTGTTTAACCTCTTTCCCATTAAAACTCGCACGGGTTCGCCATTTTTAAAAGAAAATAGAGGGCAATGTCTATGTGTGCATTGTACTATGGCATGAGGCATTGTCGAAGATCGCCTACTATCTTCTCGCTTATGACATAACCCACAAAACCGTTTAATCGCCTGCACTGGAGTTTTAATTCCACTTCTATCTATTTTTGTTAATTCCGCTTTTAGAGCTTGTTCTCGCCTATCTTTTGCCCGTTGCTTACTGGCTTTTACCTTGTTTTTGTTTTTGGCTTGCCATTCTCGGACTATTTTGATTTCATGTGGTGTGCTCATTTTCTTCCTTTCTGCGCATAAAACAAGCCCAAGGAGGAATCGCCAAAAACCTCACATGGGCTATGTTTTGTCATATTCTGTTTTGCCTGGCGATTTTTCATTTCATAAACCATTATACCATATCTTTCTGTAATTGCAAGAACTATTTTTGATTTTCTGTAAGTTTTTTAGATTATTCGTCCCACACTGGCGTTAAGCCTTTATTGTGGTGTCCGAAAAAATCGTCCTCAAAGTCTACTTCTTCATCCGATACCTCGTGGGGCATATAGTCCCGATCACCGCAAGCTGACCGTTGTAGATGCACGTCAAGCCTTGCATAGTAGCCTCCACAGTGTTCGCAACGCTTATTACGGGGTCTTTTACTCATTCTTTCCTTTCAGCACGCACGACCCGACGGCAGTGATAGGCACTATTGGCCGAGCCGTGCGCTAGATGTTTGCCCTATCGAGGGCAATCGTTAATTCGTGCTTTCAAGATGTCGATTTATGCTCTGATACCCGTTAAGCTGTGCTTTCAGGTATTCAAGTCGTGCAAAATGTGCCCTTAATGTCTCTTGGGCTGCCACCATTTCACACAAAAGCTGGCTGGCATCGCCCTTGGCTTGGTCTTTTATCAGCGTAACGGACATACCAGACGCCCTGAGAGTCGCTGACGTAACCGCTATGGTCTTATCATAAACCCGCATTGATTCTGCCTTGGCCTGAATCAAAGACTCTGAGCGTTGACCCTCGGCCTTTATAGTGTCAATAACGGTTTCGATCTGTTTTGCTATTCGTAATACTTCACTCATGTTCTTGTCTCCCTAAACTGTGTTATTCTGTCCATTTGTTCTTTAGGTATAGGCCTTCCAGTACCGCCTAAAAGAGGGACGGACGTATGCTCGTCCCTAGCGTCAGGCCGCTTCATAGGTTCGGTTGTCTCGGCCTGGTTGCGTACAAAAATACGCCCTATTCTCTGCACTTCGCCTATGGTAAACTTGCGTAATACGGTCAATAGGTCGGCGACAAGTTCCGTATCGCTTTTCAACATAGCTTTTCGGGGATGCCGGGCAATATGGCATAGCCTTACTTTCGCCGTTCTATCTTGGTCGTAGGTCGCAAAGCCAAGCATGTCTGGACATTCGCCGTAGGCTTTAAAAGGTGTTCGTTTGTGTGCTCTTGTTAGCATTTTTCATCCTTGTGCATTTGCTTATGGCACGGCTGACATAGCCATAAAACATCAAGCGGTTTCTTGTAATCTTCGTGGTGGGCTAAAATCTTTCGTTTTTTATGACAGACGGAACACCTACACGGTCTCTTTAATATCCCAGCCTTAACAGCCCTTGACACCATGCAATGGGCTGCACTAGCTAAAGGGTGTTCTCTGCGAAATTTCTTTTCCTGCTTGGAAGCTTGTAGCTTCCTGTGCGGCAACTTTGCCCTGTCTTTATCGTATTGTCTTATCCGATCAATGTTAGCATTCCTGTGTGCCGTGGCATCGTTTTTGGCACATTCGATACACTTATTAAAGTGTCCGTCACTCATCTGTTTATGCTTGTAAAAGAGCGATAAATTCTTAACCTGCCCACATTTGTAACATTTCTTTTCCATGACTAGCCTTTCAAATATGACATAATTTAATTTACTCTTCTATTATACCACACTTAAAAGGGATAGTCAAGAAAAATCTTACCATTTTAGAACGGAATATCTGAATCATCGTCCTGTCCTGTGTCTTGGTTCGCAGCCTCGTCGGGGAATTCTTCGGTTGGTACGTTTCCGATCAGTGCTTGATATTCAGGAGATTTCTTTACCGCAACAATAATCCAATCCGGCAATGTCTCTGGAAAATTAATCCCATCCTCGTCAATGTTGTAGGTGATAACTGTGTTTTCAGCCGATAGCTTTTCCATCGTCTTCGGAAGAGGGTTAATGCTGGCAATCGTTTCCTTTATGCCCTTACCATCACTTTTTGGCTCATGGATGATATTCATAAAGCAGTTGATGCCAGCAATTTTTCTGACATCAAAGCCATCCTGTTCTTCGGCTGTAAATGGCTTGCCCCGCCAGCTTATCAAGTGTTTTCCCAGATTACTTTTTTCGTGGATCGTAAGCGAATACCATTCAGTATGAATCATGGGTATATCTACATTGGCACCATCTTTTTCATACTGGTTTCTTTCGCCTGGTATTTCCCATACAACAATAACTTGCTGTTTAGGGCCATACATCCCATCCTGCGTTCCAATGTCAGCCACTATGTAACATACTGCTTGATGCATTCCTACTGGTACGAGGGCATAGTCACCCCCTTGTGCTTTTGCGGTTGTGCTCATGTCATTTCCCTTCTAAATTATCATTATTGTTTTTTTCGTCCTCGTATATGTATTTAAGGAATTTGTTGGCTACAGATTCTATCAGGTCATAATCAACAACATCAGGCTTTGGGTTATTGAATAGCTCAAAATAAGATATAGCACTCTTAATGCAACTCATCCTAGATATTCTGCGGTCTTTGCGCTCCCACCAGTTATCGACAGTAGGTACTAGCTTTTCTGTAACAACGGCCTCGGCTGCACGACACTTGAACCAGCCATCCATCCACTTTATATCGTAGAAATGCTGACCTGTTTCATGGTACTCCACCATGCCTTTAGGTTTACCGTCTGTACAAGTAGGGTCATTATGGTAACACATCAATACTTCGTCCCTGCCCATAATGTCAGTGATCTGTATCTCCTGACACCATGAACCGTTGTCGGGGTGCTGTATCGGCCTGCCTACACTCCTGACAGTGACTTCGACCGATTTGCACCATGTAGTTTGTCTTTCAATGTCTAGTAAACGCATTATTTATTCTTCCTTTCATATTTAAGCTCTGCCTGCATTTTTTCTACTTCCTGCACTAAGCGATGGATAATTGTGCCCTTTTCCTCTTGGCAGTTCAGGCATAAGTCAAGGCCGGTATCCTTGTAGTTCAGGTCAATGCACTTGCTTCTAACGCAAAAGTCGCGTGAACAAAAGGCGCATTTATACGGTTCGTCTGTCAGCTTACAACAGCCCATACATTGCACTTTGCCCTCATCTGGGTTTGATTCTTCCTCGTCAAACCGGTGGTGTTCGTCTATGGCTTCGTTAGAGTAGGGTTCCATTGCTTCGTTCCTTATTTCTTGTCGCCGGTGTTTATTTTCTTCCGTTTTAGTGTGGCTTCCATCTGGCGCAGTTTGAGGATGAGGTCGGGAATATCAGATAACTTGAAACTTAAACAACACTGGTCGCATCCAGAAGTTACTTTGGTAACAAATCGCATCTCATTAAGATTTTCCATGACAGTTAGTTTGTCACCGTGGACATCTTTCACCTCGAACACCCTTACATCCTCTTGCAAGGCTTTGAGGTCGTCGAAGATGTTATTGCCAGTCCGTATCGAGTCGTGTTCCCTGTAATTCTCAATATTTCCATTACTCATCCCTGTAGAAGTTACGGCTATCAGCGGGTTCTTGCCGTCAACCTTATTCGCGTCCTTTTGGTACAGACAATAGTTTAGCTCGCCATTGTGTAATATCTCATCCCCATGCCTCAGCTTCGGCTTCTGTGTCTTCCCTTTTTCCTCGGCGATAAGCTCGTCCAGCTTTGCTACCATCTTGCGCTCGGCTGCCTGGAAAGCGTCGAAGTTGGCGCGGGAACGGTCGTTACAAAACTTGTATTTAAGGTCGGCCAATTTATCAAAGGTAGAGCCAGTACGTTTGCACTGGTCGTCTTTAAAGGGACATTTCTTGCAATCATCAACCATATACAAGCACAAAGCACACCATGTACCCTCTAATTGGTATTCGTCGCCTATCGCCGTCACCGCTTCCTCATACGAACACTCCGCCCCTTGCTTGTGGTGGTCACGGCTACACTCAAGGGCTTCGAGAAGTGTGCCTTTTGCTGCTGCCTGTACTTGTTCTTTTGTTTGCCAATTAGTCATTTCTTGCTCCTTAAAATAGCGTTTCTTTTGGTTTCTGAATCTTATATTCCCACGTGCCTGTAGTTCTCCGCTTCTTATCGACGGTGTAAGAGCCAAACCGTTCTTTGCGCAGATGTCTTAGCTGGGCCGATATGCTGGCTTCTGGGTAATGTAACCGTCCGCTTAGTTCAGATAGAGTCCACCAGCTATTATACAATAGCATAAAGTCTCTGATGGCTTCGTGCTGTTTAGCAATGCGTTTGCCGTCCTTGGCTTCATCGTAAGCTGGGCCGAATGTTCTGGTCATTTTATATTCCTTCTTTTTCTACGCTTCATTTCTTTGGTCTTAACATGCCATTCCTCGATAGCGGTCGGGTTTTCTGCTAACAGCCGGTCAACTTCTAAATCACACGACCCGCATATACCGGCGATAAAGCACTGGTATCTATCCTTGCCGCCTATCTCTGCTGCTCGATAAAACGCATGGAAAGCGGCGATCTGAAACCTGTCCCTTATTATTAGGTGTTCGCCGCCGCTCATTTTATCTCCAATCGGTTAGCATCGACTATTATATAACGGGGCATCGTGCCCCAGTGTGCTTCGTCCGTGGACTGGCTCGGAGTATTTCTAACTATCAATATAGCACAAATACCCATTACAAGTACGCCAATTATAAAGCCGTTCATAAAGTTTTTCATCCCTGTACCTCTTGGAATAGTACGTGGGTAGCGTGGAGAACTGTGTATCTGTCTAGGTTCTCAAAAGGAACAGCATTAAAGCTTGCTCCTCCTGATTTCCCTCGGTACATCCTACTAAAGCCAGAAACGGTATCGTCTTGATATTTGAATCCGATGAAGTCGGGGTATTCTGAGGCCGCATACAATGGCCGGATGTTATCGTCTTTCTGAAACGACAAACCATGAATACTGTGACTTGGGGGGTCAACGGGAATTTCCACTATACTGCTCTCTAGCTGGTGGTCGGGGCGCAGGCGGTAGGTATCAGACTTAGTGCCTAGTGTACCTGCGTGTATCCTAACCCATTTCCCGCCATGGCCAGAGCAGTATCGCTCGAAATCTTCGTCGTTCAACCCTTTCCCTGTTCTCGCCACTTCCTGCAATTCTGCCGACATCAACCCAAACGGCTTCTCGTTATCCTGTAACGCTTTAATCTGTTCTTTTGTAGCTTTCATTTCTGTTTCTCCCTATTATATTGGTTTATTTTATTCAGGTTCTCGAATACAGCAACTATTATTTGAAGGGTCACTATTTTAACAGATCGAGTTCTTCCAGAATACCACTCTTGAAACCCTGTATAGCCATGAAATGTAATAAGTTGATGGGCTTTTTTGGCTGTCATTTGCTTTTCTACTAAAACCTTGCGGAATACACATCGCCATTCATCATCTGTTAAAACTTTTGGTATTTTCATTTCTGTATCTCCTGTATAAGGTTATTATTGCATTGCCGAGGTCTGGATTTGCACCAGACAATGCCTATTTCAAGGATGGGCGTCAATATCCATCTTAGACGCTCGTAAGCAGATTTGCGTGGAGTCCTACCCGTTCCACATCTTGCGATACTATTCCGCCACTCGGCTTAAAACCATCGAAGGCAGGATAACTCAAACAACAGGCTGAGTGGTCTTGTCCTAAAACGTCCGTGACGGTTGAGTTTGGGCGATAGCCTATTTTCGTTCCCAATTCTCTTGTCTACCGAAGTTCACGCCGCTTCGATGGTAATATTGGTGGGGCGTGGCAGCTACCCGATTAACCAGTCCTATCATCCCGTAGTAAACCTTTGCCCGGAGCACGCAGGAGGATGCTTTCGGCCTGCGCCGCTTGCCACTACCCCATATTTCATTGTCAAAGAGCAAAATTGGTGTTAGCAAATTCACCGAAGTGTCTGCGGGCTGCTTCATCATAAGTTTTTGCAGCTTTAATTAGGCAAAAGAAACTGCCAAGGTATATAGCCGCACCATTAACCCGTATCTGCGATTGCCACATTCTGTTGGGATTATTAGTAAGACTTACACCTTTGTAGCCAGATTTATTGTCTGCCCGCCGCCGTGCATTATGCTGGTTTTGAGCCTTACTGCAAAGACGTATCTTGCTCCTGCGGTTGTCTAATCCGTTATGACCCCTGTGGTCAACTTCGACGCCATCAGGAGCATTAAGTATCTGCCTGTGCATGAGAACTTGAGACCTTTTAGTTGCTTCTCCACTAATGGTGTTACGGGTGGCGTAGAGATTGCGGCCATCGTCGTGGACGTACCATTTATAAGTACAAAGATTATCGTAGTCCTCGTCGTCAACAAGGGCAACGTATCCATTTCCGAGCGAAATCTCTTTCATTGTACTTCCTTTTTCTAAAATTGGTTATTAGTTACAGGGCCTACGTTGACCCCTTTGTTACGTTTTCTGCCACGCCGGACTTTGGCCTTGTCCCGCCATTGTGTCCAGCCGTGGGGTGTTTTGTGATTGTTCATGGGTTATTCTCGCTGAAAGAATAAAGTTGACATAATATATACGGCCACTGAACCTATTAGGGCAAATGGCCCTAGGGCGGCAAACATCTTGTGGAACACCCCTGCTTCTTTGCTGAACCCGATATACTTGAAGTCCCTGATATATACATGCTTTGTCAGAAAGTAAGATAAGACTCTGCACCCAATCCATGCAACTGCTATTCCGGTTACTATTAGTGAATCCATTTGTCTTTCTCCCTGATTAGAGTGCCTGTGGGTTAGTTATTAAAAATCTTGCCTAGAACATAAGCCGAACAAATAACTATTACACATATAGTTATTGCTATTGCTGTTGAGTCGTTCATAATACTTTCTCCCTGATTAAAAGTTAAAACATTTAAGGCAAGGCTACGGATAGCCCTGCGTTAATGGGATTATTAAGCTAGCAATTCTTTCATTTCTGTTGCAGCCTCATCAATAAACCCCTGAAACAAACTGTTAAAAAACACCGCTATTTCTTCACCAATTTCGTTATTCTTTGGGAAAAAGCTTGTATGGGTATTGCCACCAACAAACTTAATACCAAAAGGACGAGTAGATGCCGCTGTGCCTGTTTCGGTATGGTCGTATTTATTTAGCTCGGCAATCCGACTTTTCTTTTCCTCCATCTCATTGATTAACGCCAGCAGCGTAGACACTTTCTCGGCATTTGCCCTTTGTAACTCCGCTTGTGATTCCATAATACGTTCTCCCTGATTAAAAGTTAAAACATTTAAGGCAAGGCTACGGATAGCCCTGCGGTAAGAGTTCTTAGTTGGCTCTGTCGTAAATTCCTGCATATTCAGCAGGAAGTCTTCCAAGAATTTTTCTTTTCAGTCCACACCCATTACATTTAAATACTACTATTCTGTGGTCATGCGTCAAGAAGTCGAAATCGTAATGATAGCTCCGATAACTAAACGATTTTGCAGATTTATGGTCACACCTCGGCCTCTGGATGTCTATTAACCTAAACACGCCAACGCAAGCCACGATGCTTATGGTTACCATTGCAATAACCAACATAGACATTATTTTTTGCCAATTATTCATTACGGTTCCTTTCTAAAAAGAGTTAATATTTATAGCCCCCATCGGGTGCTTCCAGTGCGAGCCTTCGGCGTGCCCGACAAGGGCTAATGTTTGTTGAATTGACTCGCACTGTTTTCATGTTCATTAGTATCGGCTATCGGGGTGAATTTGTAAAGAGAAATTTTTGAGATTTGCGAAATAGGTCAATATTCATAGTCCAAGTTGATTTCTGGACTAAAAACAAGGATGGCAGTAGCATAATAATCGCTAAAGTAAAAGACGCCCGGCCCGATGCCGAGCGCCCAGGAGAATAGAATGAAATCTAAAGTACAACCACTCTAACTATAAGTCCTGTACATGTAGACGACAAGGCGGCAATAAGGAATGTCGCCCAAATAGGCAGATACCCTTTTCTTATCGACTCTATTATTTTCCATATATCCTGAATATCGTTTTCGTTGCGTTTTATCCTTGATTCGTGTTCTTCTTTTGCCATGTGTTACTCCTTTAGTTTAATTTCTAATTCTGCGATTGCCTGTTCATTTTGGGCATATTGCTGATTCAGGGCTTGTCCGGCTTGTTGCACCTTGCTAGCCTGCTTTTGCATCTCATA
>SDBT01001023.1_pt1 | contig 47555 bp, 87 predicted proteins | sample 2277101 | NCBI WGS metagenome assembly SDBT01 (sample SAMN10404973, study PRJNA504765) | marine sediment metagenome | isolation source: marine sediment core GS10_PC15, 103 cmbsf | place: Arctic Ocean: Southern Knipovich Ridge | collected 2010 | reverse complement strand
CGGGTTGATCGGCGTCGAAGTCAAAGCAACCCGCGCCGATTTCCAACGCGGCCTAAAACGGAATCAGTTTCAAAAGTACGCCGATAAACTTGACGGCCTCTACGTCGCCGCCCCGATGAACATCATCAAGAAAGGCGAACTTCCTTTAGGCATCGGTCGCCTTGTGATCAACGACCAAAAATGGCCGAAGTACAAATGCGTCTGCAGGCAGCACCCATTATGGCAAGATCGAACCTACGATGAAAATCACATGTGGAAATTAATATTCACGCTCGTCAGAACGATCAAAACGACGACATATTTGAACGATCAGAAACAGCGGCAAGCAGCCAAAAAACTCGGTGAAATAGTCGGCGCGAAGCTCATCGCGCCAATAGAACAAATCATGGTGTCAATCGAAAAGGAAATGGAGATCTGAAAGGAACGATGATGGAAACAATAGGCGAAGAAGTGGCAGAGAAAGCTGTAACTCTGGTACATGATGACGGTGACTTAGCCCGGGTCGAAGTATGCGGGTACGGCGGGGGTTGCAGTTACAGCGATACCGTACGCGCAAGTCGGGCTGCCGAGAAAGGCCGAGATCGATTACGGAAAATGCTCGCCGAATTGATCGACGAGCGGCTAGTCGGCCGCGTGATTCCGGAGGATGCGAGAAAGCCATTGGCGACCTTCCTGAGATGGGCCGCTTTCGATGATGATGAGTTGCAGCGAAATAACGCATCCATAAACGAAGCGTACGATTGGCTGAAACACAATGATGTCAAACTCGCCGACCAAATCGATCCGCCGGAAGAGATGGTGACGATCAAAATTATGAAATCAACTGCGAGGTCGATTGGCAGACAGCGTGGCAGCGATTATCGACCAAATCAAATAGAAGTTGAGCAAGCGTGCCGTGAGGCGGTTAAATGAGCCTTGTAACGAATTTCGTGAAGAAGGCCAAGCTCTGGTACATCGTGACGCGCGAGCCGCTGGAGCCGCGCCGATACTACTGGATCGTTTACGGTGGAGAATCGATTTCCGTTTACGCGTACGACGAGCACATACTTTTCGCATCGAGTCGCCTTTCGAAAAGGATCCAGGTCACAGGAACGGCGATTTTACTTGAAGGGAAATTCGAGGGATGAAAGGTTGGGACGATGAGCATTGAGCAATTCGAAATGCGTTGTGTTTGTGACTGCGGATGGGTGGCTAACGATAAATGTCCGTTCGGCGATAAGATTCACTTTTATATCGATGTGTGCCCACGATGCGGCGGCGACAAGTCTGCAATGTGGGTCAAAACTCTCAAATGGGTGGCAACCCATGTCTGGTACAAGCCTTCGACTTGGGGGGATGGATCATGGCGCACGCCGAATGGAGAAAAGGTTGGCCGTTGAAAACGAAAGGAAGTCCGATGAGACTGATTTGCGTGCCGATGGACGGCGAGAAGTTTTGGATCAACCCTGACCATGTTGTTTGTTTCCGAGAGAACGATCAGAATCCGAAGCAGACGATGGTGACGTTTTCGATGGATATCGAACGGCCGCACACCGTGATTGACATCGATGCCCTCGATTTCATGCTGTTGATGACGGCTGGCGGCGAGATCGATTTCACCAGAGGTGAATGGATTCCGGCGGCGAAGGATGATGATCTGTCGGCTGATAGTTTCGACGCCGATGGCAACCTGAAACCATTCCCGGAGTCGCCACTATGAAACGCGAACTCCAACTGCGAGCGATTCAAGTACTTCGCAACGTGTGCAATTGCTGTGGCGATATCAGCGGCGCGGCTTGGCAGGCGCGTCGGCTTCTCGATGCGATCGAAGCTGACGCCAAAGCCGCAAAAGAAAAGTCTCCTGAGTTCGACGGCGTTACCTATGATCCGGCGCTCGACAAAGATCGGTTGTCGAAACAGTTGGGGCGGGTGTGGAGCGTCATGAAGGACGGGGAATGGCGGACAATTCATGAGATTCGATCTCGTGTATCTGGATATTACGTGAAAGGCAAACTTGCCAGCGACACTGAATCGGCAATCAGTGCCAGACTTCGCGACTTCAGAAAGAAGGAATTCGGGAGTTACATTCTCGAACGCCGCCGATGTCACGAATACGCTGGTCGATACGAATACAGATTGTTGTCGCCGACAAGGGAGAAGATCCGATGAGCAAATGTGCCCGATGCGGCGATCCTGGACCGGACCTGCGGACGCTTTGGATGGCGTGCCTTTATCAAATGAATGAGCTCAACGTTCCATTCGAGCGAGAAGATTTAGCAGTCGCGCTCGAATCCCACGAACGCCGATTTTACACGCTGACGGTCTGTAAGGATTGCCGCGCTGATTGGATGTCCGTTATTGAAAAATGGTTCAATACCGTGCCGATCGAAGAAAGTCCTGGAACGGGAATATTCGTCCGGCAAAATGGGCGCAGCATCGAAGTGTCATTCGAAGAATACGAACGGCTGCGACTCCACCAGCGGGAGAAAGCAAAATGAACGACGTGACCATCATCATTTGCGTGGCGATGATTTGCTTCACGGCGATCGTCATTTACGGAATGAAAATAGGCAGCGTCAACGCCGCGCTGAAACTGGAACAGAACAAGAAACTACCATTCGATCCAGAAAGGAATTGACGATGCCCAAACCATCACCCAACCCCGCCGCGCTCGGCCCGATCATGGATCTGACGAACATGGTTCCAGCCACGCGGCCGAAGCCATACCAATACGTCCTGCGAAACATTCATGTCGTCGATGGCGACACGATCGACGCGGAGATCGATCTCGGATTCCACATGAAGTTCAATCATCGTATTCGGCTGGAAGGCGTCCAATGCCCAGAGCTTCGCACAAAGAATCCGCACATCAAAGAGCGAGCGCAAGCGGCGAAGGAGTTCGTCGAAATCAAAGTCGTGAAAGCAAACGGCATCGGACATCTCAATTCCGCGAACCTGGAAGGATCATTCGGAAACTTCGGTCGATGCCTCGGCTACGTCTGGATCGGCGACGATGAATTGTCGCTCAACACACAACTGGTCGCGAAGGGTCACGCTGTACCGTATCGGAGTTAGAAAGGGGAGACGATGATCGACGTGATGACTGACGGGGCAATGGTTGTTTGTGATAATTGCGGGGAGCGTTACCGTCTCATAAAAGGCGACAGCGCAGAGTTTGCCCGCGCAGGTTTCCATTTTCAATACAAAGGCGATGACATTTATCAATTGCATTGTGATCCGTGCCACAAGGAGATCATGGACGAGCTACGCGGACGCCAGGAATATGCCTTCCCAAAGGACACGGCAAGCGGCAAAATGGGGATGACGCTGCGGGATTACTTCGCGGCGAAAGCGATGGCGGCGATGATCGACCGTTTCAAACAATGGGACCGTACGAATCTTGCGAACGCATCTTACGAAGCCGCCGACGCTATGCTGAAAGAAAGGAATCGAAATGCTGGACCAGTTGAATCAAGCGTTTGTGAATCTCCAGGAAATGTTCAATGACGCGGAAAGGAATTGAGTGATCACTTTTATTATTGGCTATTGCGCCGGATTCATTACTTACGTGTGTCTCGACGTGTGGATGTGGTGGGAGCGCAAAATGAGAGAAGCACAAGAGGGGGACTAAGGCGATGGAATGCAAAGTCATTTTCCCGTTCAAGATCGGCGATCTTGTTGAATATTCTCTTAGAGCAGAAAAGATCATCGGCACGGTTGAGGAATTAAAACTTGGGTCTACGGAAGGGATCTGGATTAACGTTCAATGGATTAATGATAACCAAGTTCAATTACATTGGTTTACGGAGCGGGAATTGCAGTTGGTCGAAGGGAACGAATGATGAACGTTTACGACACTGCGTTCTTTGCTGGCGCGGAAATTGCAACCACGCGGTTCCGTCCTCTCCCCGAGTCTCGCCGGTCGATGGATTGGATGCGGGATTTCCTCAAGGATACCGGATGCTGCGCGGTTGGCAATGTGGATCTAGCGAGCGGCGATCAATTGCATCCGATTTCATTTATGGGCGATACAAAAGTTGATGCGACCGCATTGAAGGCTGCGCCTATCACTCCAGAAGACGAGAGCTACATCGCCCGGTCACTGATCGTGATGGGTGAACATCTGGGATGGATCGACTAATGGACTTCTTCGACCTGATATTGCAATTGAATTACATCGATCGCGGCATCAAGTGCGTGTATGCGCCCGAATGGGTTCTCGATGTTCTGTGGTACAGCGCCATCAGATCACCACGAACAGCCAGGCGAATCGAGTTCTTCGGCGTCGAGTTCCACGAATGGCGATACCCCAAAATGGTCATCATCCGGAAGCACAGAGAAGGCGTCACGAGCGTCAACGATTTTCGGATCGAGCCGACGCAAATCTTCGTGGAGATTTTGGTCGATGCCGTGCGGGATATTCAGAGGATGGCGTGATGGTGCAAACGATCTGGTTCAAGGTCATAGGCCAACCGGTCGCCTGGACGCGGCCGACACCGTTCCTTGCGGCGAAGCGCGTCGTCGTCACGCCTGCGACATTGATGAAGTTCGTTCGTGTCCTCACGTCAAAACGCATGCGTCTCAAGCGGGCCGAGATCGCCGCTGTCGCCAAGCTCCATGCGCCACCAGAACCGTTTCAGGGGGCCGTGAGCGTGTCGCTACGCTTCGTCTTCAAGATGCCGACGAACTGGCCGGTCGCGAAACGAAAGAAGGCTGCGGACGGCTGGCTGTTCCGGTCGATCACCAAGCACGGCGACAACGACAACCTGGAAAAATTGTTCAACGACGCGCTCGAAGATTCGCTCGTGTTCTTCACGACCGGCGACCAGCAAATCCAAACGCTATCGTCTACCCGCTGGTACGGCGCCGAAGCCGCAACCTACGTGGCAATCACGGAGATCGTCGAGGATCGGATTCCGCCTTGGGCGTGGAAGTGAATTACGGTCGCCTTACAATTTCTCGATCCCACCAGTAACACTTCCCTGATTGTCCACGATCGTTATCGGGACATGTTTCGCAAAACCAATCTCCGGCTTTGCAAGAATCGAACTGATCATCATTGAGATATCCAGAGTTCGTGACTCTCGTTACCTCACCTTTGCATTGTGGACACAGTACACGGAGCGCACTTTTCGGAATGCTGCCAGAATACATCATTCTCCCCTTTCGTCATACGACAATTATCTCTTGTGGCTCCGTGTATTCGTTGGCGTCTCGCCACGCAATTGCGCCAGGGGCGCGCCATTTCCCGCTAACCTGCCCAACATGATTGACATGGCCATCATCACATCGCAGCGTAATAACCGTTCCGTAGCCATGCCGCTTTTGGATTTCTGTTTGCTTCCCGCATTGAGGGCATCGGTGAATCATTGCCAGGTTCCCCTTTAACAAGTGTCCGCGAAGTTATTGTCGCATTCGATCACAAAGGAAAAATAATGGCACTCTGGATGGACCAAGGCGTGCTCGCAAACTGCCCCTATCGCCTCACGGTTTCGTTGAGGATTTATGCTGAATTCAGAAGGGTAGTCTAATTTTAATCGATTTTTTTGAATGTACAATCGGCACGCACGAATCAATTCTCTCAATTCTGTTCGCATTGGAATGTCCTTCCCCTCTTTCGGATGATTCCCTGAATCCGTTTACGACCACGCGGTTTGCGTATCCGCTCGAACGGACGGAGGATGTCGCCTATCGACCGCATCGCATTCGATGGTTGTGCTCATCATCGCAGTCGTCACAATATCTAAGAAACGGTTGCCGTACGTCGCTGATCCAGCGGTCGCATTGTTCGCAATAAAACCACATGTTAAACCCTTTCGTAGTAAACGTCATCACAGCGTACGCTTTCCGGTCTGTCGTCAAAAATTGCCCAGTGCTTGACATAATCGCCTACGGATTCGTGGCCGCGATTAACGATTTCCATGCCGCCCTCTTCAAGCCGATCACAAAGACGCTGCATACCTTTCGCATCGTCCGACCAGAACTCCGTCATGCAGTCCTTCGGTTTTTTCGTGTAGATGTGCGCGTTTGCGATGAGGCTAGCTAGAAACGCGTCCTCATTGTGTTCTTCGCTATACGGCGGAATGATCTTTCGCTTGATCGTCATTGGAATTTACCCTTCTCCGCTCGCTCGCATTACCATCAGTGTGTGGCCGGCCAGCGCTTCCGCCCAGGTGTAATAGCGCTCTTGTTCTTGGTCGGCGTGTCCGCCAAATATCATTGACTCGAAAAGCAACGGCGGACCTTCGTACGCATGGTCGATCCCAAGAAACACGGTCGATACAAAAACGTCTTCGGCTACCAGTGTTTTCGCGACTCTCCTATTGTTATCGACGTCCATCCATTTGCTATATTTCACTATGTCCGGTTCAGGGACTGGTGTTTTATTGCCGTCTAAAATGTAATTGCGATAGCTTTCCACGCTCATTCGAATTTCCTTCCCCTCTTTCGTTTGCCGGGGCGAATCGGCGGGTTGCGGGTTAAGCTACTCTGTCTCTTTATGCCAGTCTCGCAACCATTGAGCGGCATCGGCCTTTGTGCCAAACGGACCAAAAATATCATCGTTCTTGATGGTCCCGTTCTGCCACGTTTGCTCGCTGAAATCAATCACGTCAAGCTCTATGCCAACATACCATCCATCAAAAGGACCGTCTTCGGCCAGTCGCTCAATACAATCCGTCTGCTTATTCATCGGTTCCCTTTCGTTTCGTTGTCCATCGTTCCCTTATCTATTGATGTATTCGCCAGAAACCATAGAATCTTGGAAGAAACGTGAGAAATTCAAGGAAAGGCTTTCACGAGAATATTCCAAAGAAAGTCCAATAAACCGTGACGCGCGGCGAATATACTTATAGAAAGGAGCGAATGATGGAAACGACGACCAAAACTTGCCAACGCTGCAACGGGCTCGGGGAGATCGACTGCGGCCCATGCGTAGGGCATGGCGATTTCGAAGAAGCCGGCAGCGGGGCGATTATCACCTGTGGCGACTGCGACGGCGAAGGCTGGGTAGCCTGCCCGGATTGCGATGGCGAAGGAGAGATCGACGATGAATAGCGCGCAAAAAGGCGTTGCCGAAAAGATTGCAGATCGATTTCTTTATCGTGAAGGCGCGTCACTCTATGTTGGTGACCGTGACCACGTGGATGATCGTGAGTTCAGGCGATGTATTTATGGCGACCATGGTTTCCAAGCAGAAGATACGTTGCATAAAACGCTACGAATAATCATCGCCCAAGAGTTGAACAGCGTTGGGCTGCTGCGACAATTAATTGAAATCGAAAGGAAGAACAAAGATGAAAGAAATCAAGTGGATCAATGACCATCGCGAATTGGCGGCGATGGCGCGATGGATGGCGAATGATGTGCGATACGGCGTCTCAGTGATTTGCGAAATGCTCGAAAAGCCGTGGGACTGGGACGATGAATATCAGCAAATGATAAAGGAGCGGAACGATGCGAGCACTGCTTGATTGCCAGGTCCATCGGATCGACAAGGCGGATGGTAAAGTCGGATCGATCGACGTGTACGGCGCCGCGACTCGCCTTTGCAGCGCCTACGGCCAGGACGGAACGGACAAACAGGTCGATGATGTGGCAGCGTCGCTCGCGTCCGGCGTCGATCACGGAACCGCGTTCGTCCTTTACTGCCGCGATTTACCGGAAAGGATTCGATGAAACGCAAGCGGATAGTCGTCGAGTACGAATGGCCGGATGTCGGCGTACAGCAACGGATCTTAGATAAATTCTGGGTAGATATTATCGATCTGGGGCAAAAGTTGACGGAAATCGTTCCAGGAAGCAAGATTTCAATCCGTCGGGAAGATCCAAAGGACGATGAATGAAACTCTCAAATGAGGAACTCGCGGACGCGGTTGACGGTCTGAACATCGCGCGCCATTTGGGAGCGCTCCCCGATTCGAAGATCGGCAAACGATGGAAGGCGCTCGCTCAACGATTCCAGGAAGAACTCGACAGGAAAGGAAAACGTTGTGACTGAATTCGACATGAACGATTCGGATGATCGCCAAGAAGCGGTCGCCATGGCGGTTAAACGAGCCGATTTTCACGAACTGGGACGGTTCGCCCAGATGATATCCGACGAAACCGTTCGCCGTGACACGATCGAGATGGACTGTAATGGAGTTCCTATTAAGGAGGTCTGCGCATACGAAGCCGCAAACCGAATCGTCGCAACCAATCCGAATGGACCAGATTTCGACACGGTCGTCAGTCAATTACGAAACGGGAAAGCATTCTCGACGGACATTACAATCTACAAGCGGAAGGATTGATCGATGCCAAAACGTAAGCCTCCGTTGACGCCCGAATCATTTGTCGAGCGCTGGCAGCGATCAAAATCGACGCGCGAAGTCGCCGATTTCTTCGGCGTGACCAGATTACTTGCCAACGCCCGCGCCCATTATTACCGAAAGCAAGGCATCCCATTGAAATCGTTTCCGGGAAGGGGAACGCGGCTGGATGTGGATAAGCTGAAAGAGATCGCGGAGAAGAACGAATGAAAGGCATGATTTCGAATTGCAACCTAAAAGGAAAACCGATGAAACCGACGACGCTAGCGGAACGGATTTGGGAAATACTGAGACAATATCTTGCGCACGCAGATACGCGAAAAAGCGAAACAATAGATTCGATCCAGCAATGCCTCGACGAATCGAGGTCCGTGCTACCGGAGGAATGGCGGCAACCATTATCTGAAGTACTTGATCGGTACGATAACGGCGAAGGCTGGATTTGGAAAGACGCAAAAGCCTTCGCCGATTGGATCAAGCCCTACGAAGAAACGGTCTCCGTCGAATTGAAGCGATCAACGGTGGAATCATTTGCGATCGGAGATTGTAGCGTTGTCCGCCGCGAAGCCTTCGAAGATGTCAAGCGGGCTTGCAAATCGGTCAGGATTGACGCATAATCACCATCGATTCATCGGAATCCTTTCGACCCCGTGCAGGCTTCGGTCTGTTCGGGGTTATTTTTTGCGCGCTGGTAGCGCATAATATCGGCGGCAGGGGAGCGAGGAGAACGGATCGATGGCGAATGGCGACCCGGTAACGTGGAAATTTGTGGCGACAACTGCGACCGGATTGGTAGCAGCGACGTATTTTGGAACCGGATGGCTGGCCAACGGGTTGTCGCGGGCGGAAGTCAAAGAAGAAATCAAGGCGACCTCGCCATACGTCGCTGAGCGCGAAGTCATCATGAAAGGCATCTTGCAGCTTGAGCAGCGAGATTTACAGCACGAGCGAACCCACAAACAAATCCGCGACGACGTGAATCAAATCAAAATCGATCAGGCCGTCCAAACCAAATCGACGAAGCACATCGAGGACATGATCGAGCGGCGACTTCCCCGATAGGTCTTGACAAGCGACGCGGATTTCCCAATTATTCCCATAGACCATTTCGAAAGGGGCTTCAAATGATCAGTCTGCTACTCGCATCCCTATTCAGCTTGTCGCTTTCCGATTCAGCCGTTGAAATCACGATGCCGAATGTCGGCGGTGGATCCGGCATCATCGTTGGGCGAATTGGAACCGATCGCGGGTACGAATACCGCGTGCTGACCTGTTCGCATTTGAACTCCGCGCATCTGTATGGAAATCCAGAGCAAGCCGTGGCGATCGTGAAGACTCCGGATAGGCGCAATCATACCGGGACTGTTCTCGGATCTGGTGCCCGATGGGATCTTTGTGGTATCGGCTTTACGAGCAGACGGAAGTACGAGTTCCGTCCGATCGCCGCGATGCCGCCGAAGCCAGGCGACCTAGTCCAACTTGTGGGATTCTCCACCATGACGAAGCATCGTTACGGCAAGTATCTCGGTGATGTAGCTAGCCAATGGGATCAAGGATGCCAATTTAAATCGACGATCAGGGCGACGAGCGGCGATAGTGGCGCTGCGTTATTCAATCAGCAAGGCGACGTAATCGGCATTCTTCGAACAGATCATCAACCAGTCGATAAATTTGGACGCCCAATCCCTGGATCAGGGTATTCCAAGGGCGCTAATCTCCGAGCGATCGACGCGTTTTTGATGTTCGAAGTCAATACGCTTTGCCGTGGAGGCGTATTGCAACGTATCGGCCAACGGGTAGACAATATTGGCCGAAGTGTCTTTGGGCGTGAAAATGAGAATCAAGGGCCACAAGGCCCGTCGTGCAGCCCATACGGTTGCAATCCAAATCAAACGCATACGCCACAGAATCCGCCCGATCTTTGGACAGTAACGCCGACTGATCCGCAAACGGCGCGGCCTGGAATAGCCGCGCCGACCGATCCGGTTGGCACCCCGAGCCCCGGTTCGTCGGTCGGTTTCGCGTCGGCGCGGCTCTTGTTGGAGATCAAACAGCAACAAGAGGAAATGCTGCGGCGACTTGCCGAGATCGAGCGAACGCCGGGGGGAAAAGGCGAGCGCGGACCACAGGGAGCACACGGTCGCAACGGAACAAATGGGCGCGACGGCGCCGACTACGACTCGTCAGAATTTGACGCGCTTCGTCAGAAGGTTGATGGAATCACCGCGTTTGTTGCGCGGTGGGATTCGGTGTTCACCGGGGAAGCCGAATTGCGATTAATACCAATCCCGGCTTCCGCAAGGTGACATTATGGGCGACGCAGTAGTAGTAGCTGAGCATCCGGTTTTGTCCATGTTGGAACGTTTGAGCGCTGGCCGAATCGCGCAGGTTGGCGAGAACGGATTGATGGGCTCGACGGCCAATACGATCCTGCAAAATGGCGCTTGGGCAATTCGAGCGACCGAAACCGATCCGATTCAGGCGCTGGCCATCGGCGCCGCAATGCGTACGGCCAACACCGGCGATGCGCAGGGCAATCGCACGGCCATCCACGTTCCAGAAAAGACCAAATAAAGGCTATCCAGTCCGCAAAGCAGGAGTAGCCCTTATGGGTTTTATCATGGATCTAGTCCACGGAGGCGCGGCGAACCAAAACGCCGCGCCTCAATCCCCGCAATCAAAATGTGATCGTATTGGCGATTACGCGAGGCTGAGTAGCATCCACCAATCGCATCGTTTACAAAATTTGGTGATGGGGCGCCCCGCCGATGAGCTTGTCCCGTTTGGCGACGTCACAATCAATCAGTCAGCGCCACGGTCGAACGGCGTTGGTCAACTTTTGGCCGGCATGGTCGTCGGAGCGGCATTGCTCGGCGGCGGCTTCGTCGGCGCGGCATTGCTGGACGACGATGATGTAGCACCAGCGGTAACAGCGCCGCAACCGCAAGAGCCGATGGTTCAAAAATGGCGTGCTGAATGGAGATTACCAGATGGCCGAATCATTAGCGGCGACCGAATTATCACCAGCGACGGAAGCCGATCAGCCGATCAGTGACGAAGAAATTGCTGGCGTCAAAGAGTTGACCGAAAAAGGATTGGTTTCGCTGAAAGAATCCGTCGAGGAGGCACGCCAGATATCAGCAGAGGCCACGCAAGCGGCACTCGGAGCAAACCGAACGATGGCGACTCCAGTAGTGACCATCGAAACGCCGACGCTTGACGACGATTTGACGGAAGCTGCAAAGCTCGGTCATTCTCCGACGGAGTTGTTGCTGATCCAAATTCTGAGAGAATTGAGAGCGAATCCTAAACGGGAGAATGGCTAGCCGTAGCCGGGCGGTGTGAATACCAGGCAAATACATTCGCGCAAAGGAATCGTTATGCAGGAAGCATTATCGACATTGTTGTTTATTGTGATGATTTCTTATAGCGTTTTCACCTTGTTTAATTCATGGCGTCCTTTGCCAAAGCGGCAAAGAGAAGCGAGAGCCCGAATAATAAGACGTCGCAAGAACCGTTCGTTACCGGGCGACATGACGCCGCTTTAGGGCATTCATCGAAACCGCCGTAGCCTGGAGCGGCGGGACGACCCTTGATGATCGAATCCAGGCAAATACAACCTGTTTGAATGAAGGGCCATCCGCCGCGCCAGGCCGGAAGTAGTGAGGGCGGCAAATTAACAATCCATTTCCAAAAAGGGGCTGATTATGAGTCACATCATCCAATTCAACAACAATATCCTCCTCAAGAAAATCGACGCCAAAAAAGTCGTGGTCCGCGACGTTGATGTCACGAAACTGATTCCGGTGGGGACAGCGGTTGGCAAATTATTTGCCGCTGATTCGACCGGCGTTGATTCAGAGGCACGGTATCTTTTCGATTCGAATCGCGCCAACATCTACGCGGATGGCGAAGTGATCAAGGAAGAAGACGGCGTCTTTTTGGTTCCGATCGATAACATCGATCAAATCGGGCCGGAGAAATGAGCCAAGGAGCGGATTGATGCCAAGCCACCCCGGAAAGCGCAGGCGTCCCAAGCCGAAGAAAAAGAAACGCCCTAAAACGCGGAGGGCGTCGAGGGCGTAAACTTCCATGTACAAATTAGGGCGTCGAGATGACGGACTTTGTGACCGCTGCCAAAAGAGACCCTCGACAGAGGAATTTGCCGGCGATGGCTATTTTCAATCTTTTTACCTTTGCAAAGTGTGCATCAAATTTTGGCGCAAATTGGAACGCGACGAGGAACGTATCTCGAAACGAATAGACGAATTCTGGGAACGGTGCGTTGGCCGAAATTACGAAGCAAGACGTGATTGCATATCCGTGCCGGCGTGAAGGCCGGCTCCTTTGATCTGGCGAATATCCAACCAAGTCGATACGATGCCTCAAGCGTCGGGTAATTTCCGGCGCTAGGAGCGTTGGCAAATGGCCGATAACACCGAAATCGAAGTGGGCGTCGGAGGCGATACGCTCGCCACCGATGATATTGCCGGCGTAAAGTTCCAGCGTTCCAAAATCGCGTTTGGCGATACGGAACTCGACGTCAAAACCGTTTCATCGACTGACAAATTGCCTGGCGCCGCCGTCGGAACCGTTGCGTCCGGCGAAGTCGATATGGATAACCCGCGCAAAATTGGCGGGAAAGCCCTGTCGTCGAATCCTACCGTCGGCGACCTCGACCGCGTCGATATGAACTTCGACCTGAACGGTCGCACCCGCCTAGCCATCGAAGATTCCGGCAAGATCATAATCGGAACGAATAATATAGGCGACGTGGATATTGCCTCATTGCCGGGAACAGCCGAGGCGGATATCGGCGCGATTAAGACCGGCTCTGACGCGTTCGCGGGCGCAGTCTCCGGCTCTGAAATGCAAGCCGACGTGGTTACGTTGCCGGGAAACGTTGAGCCAGATCTCGCGTCCATAGCGGCGAGTTTGGTTTTACTGGGCGGAACCGTCAGCGCTGGCGCGGTGCAAATCGATACGCAGCTAAACCTTATGTTTGCCGCGACAGCGGCTTCGTTGACTGTCAAGCTGGCGACCGATTCAATTTTCGACGGCACAGTATTGACGATGCCGGTTTTCGGATCTCTCAATATTCCGTCGGCAACATCAGCGGGGCTAATCCCTGCCGTCAGCGGAAAATCGATTCGCGTTCTCGGATTCATGGTCGTTCCTGACTCTGACGGCACATTCAAGTGGGTCAATTCGACAGATGATCTTACCGGCGCTTTTGACATTATGGCCAACACGCCTTTTTCTGTACCGTTTAGTCCGGCGGGCTGGTTCGAGTCGGGTATTAATGAGCCGCTGAACGCACTCACGACCACGGCGGCGATTGCTGGATTTTTCTTGTTCGCATTTGTAGGGTGAAATTATGGCAGACAATACGGTTATCAATGTTGGCACTGGCGGCGACACGATTGCCACGGATGACATCGGCGGAATCAAATATCCGCGAGGCAAAATTACGCTCGGTGCAGACGGAGTCGATGACGGTGACGTTTCGTCGGCGAATCCGTTGCCGATCAATGTCGATGGCAACGTCGCTAACGACGATCCGGACACCGGAAACCCGATCAAGATTGGCGGCAAGGCGAGTGCGGCAACGCCACCGGCAGTAGCCAATCTGGATCGCGTTGACGCCTATTTCGATGTCAACGGCCGGCTCGTCGTCGCCATCGACCTGGAATTGCCGGCAGGCACCAACAACATCGGCGACGTGGACATCGTCTCGCTTCCTGGAACCGTCGAGGGCGACATCGGTTCAACCGCGACGAATATGGCGGTTGTCGCGGCGGCTGTCTCCGGAGCGCAAATGCAAACTGATGTGATTACGCTCCCCGGCTCAGTCGAGGCGGATGTCGGTAGCATCGAAACCGATGCTGCATTGTTGGCGACAACCGTATCGGCCGGCAAGATCCAGGTAGACGTGGTTAGCGTCACGGGTATCGACGCGACCGATGATTCGATTACCGCAAAGCTCGCAACTGACGTTCTCCAAAACGATTTGGTTGCCGTGACACCGAAATTCGCGGTCATCGACATCGCCGCAACCGCTACGATTGTAGCTGCTGTCGGCGGGAAAAAGATCCGTGTTCTCGGATTCTTTTATTCTCACGGAGGAGCCGGAAGCGAAACCGTCAATTTCAATAGTGGCGCTGGCGGAAGCGCTATCACTGGCCCGATGGAAGTCGGCGTCGATACACCGGTCGTATTAGGGTTCAATCCGGTTGGTTGGTTTGAAACGGCCGCCGGCAACGCGCTAGAGATGGAACTCTTAACGACCAATCAAACGAGCGGAGCGCTTCTGTACGTTGAGATTTAACAATGTCGTTATTGCTTCTGTTTTGGGGAAATAATTGGGTGCCTGGACCTTTTCGATTTGAAGCGGCACAGTGGTCGGGATTAGAGCCGACGCAAAGCGGCTTGTCGAGAGGCATCGCCGAATCCGTTATTTTGGAACGGACGGAACAGTTCGCGCTCGCGCGTATCCGGAATCCCGATGGCGCCCTGATCGTCCCGTCAGATGTGTCTACGTTGGATTTTGAGGTTCACGATACCAAGACAGAACAACAAATCACGACCGGTTCATTTACCGCAGCCGATGTGCTTACCGGCAATCTCAAATTAGAAGGATGGACCCTCGACACGATCGGCTACAACTTCCGGGCATTGATTCCGGTCGCCGCGTTTCCGGTCGCCAATGCACCAAAAGAAACCACGACAGTTTATCGCGTAGACATCAAGTTGGTCACAGCCGATCCGTTCACGGCGCGCCAAGCATTTAATGCGCTGGCCACAAAAGTCTATCGGACTACGTAATGGCCGCGAAAAAGAGAAAGAAGAAATCCGCGCCCATTGAAACCGCCGGCATTCTGCGTAAGCAAATTCAAACGATTACCGGAAAAAATGGAAATTGCTTTTCTACGTGCATAGCCTGTATTCTCCAGATACCCGCAGCAAGAATCCCGAATTTTTGTCACGAGAAAAACGAAAACTGGCGAGATGCAACCAACGATTGGCTTGGTTCTATTGGGTTTTTCTATATTGATTTTACATTAATCGGAGATATGCGAGACGAACTAATTCGATACTGGGGATATCACGTCATTTCTGGCAATGGCCCCAGGAAAAGACGCCACAGCGTCGTCGGTCTTCAAGGCGAGCTTTTTCATGATCCTTATCCCGGCGGCTGCGGACTGATTGGCGGGCCAGATGAATGGGAACACGGCTTCGTAATCTCTAAAAGTCTTGTCTGCTGTGATAGGGGCAGGGACGCCCCGCCTGAATCGTTTTAACGTCCCGAACGTCTTTTTGATCCATCTTTTCGCCCAAACGTCTCACAATCGATTCTCGTGGCTCTGGATACATTCGACCAAATCCGCTAGAATTTGCGCACTTGGACTTTTGCGAAGGACCAAATTTAACCAGAGGAGAAGATCATGGCGAATAATGGACATGCAGGCCGGCCGATGGGCATCGAATCGAAACCACCCGGCGCTCGGGTGAACATTCCGAATCAGGGCGGCGTGAAGCCGGGCGGCCCTGAAGGAAAGACGAGCTAAGATGCTTTTGCATCCAACGCGTCGGCTTGTTGTTCGCGGCCGAACGACGCAAGCGAAGCAGCGAAAGCGACCGGGACCGCTGCCGATCAGTCAGCCGAAATCAACACGGCAGCGGCGCCGGCGTATCGCGTGATTTACCGGCCGGTATTCTCGGGTCCGTCGGGTAGGTGTCGCAGGTTGCCCGACGGCCCGGTTTTTTCTTGGTGCGAAATGGCGAAAAAGCAGAAGCGCGACCAGCGTTGCATCAAATGCAACAAATGCGGGCGGAAATCGTATGAGCCCGGTTTTGCGGATCGATGCTCTAAGTGTCGCATAACGACGCTATGGCGTTACAGAGGATAGTGTCCGTGATCGAACAGCAACCGCCATACAATCCGACAACGTCTTCTGGTCCGCCGCAACCGCACGAAAAAGAACCAGTATCGATCAAGCGACGGACATCTCGGGACGCAGTCGAGACAGCGATCGACTTATCAAAGTCGAATAAAACCATCTCTTGGAATAAATTGTTAGGCAGTAATATGGGAGCGGAACCGAGTGACATTAGTTGAAGAGCTGGCCGAGTTACTTAACCGGCACATCGCCGAAAACGAGAGCAATACGCCGGATTGGATCCTAGCCGAATTTCTGATCAGTCAATTGGGCGCTTTTGACGCTGCGGTAAAGCAGCGTGACAAATGGTACGGCATCACGCCTGAACCAGGCGTTTCCCTCTTTGAGTGGATATCTGGGCAAGCAGCCGAACGAACGGCGAATCCTAGAAAGTCGAAACCTACAATCGAAGAGTTGGAGAAAATTCTGAGTGATAAAGAATTAAAAATTAAGGTCTTAGAAAACGGAGAGGTGACAACCGAGAAGCATGCCGTGTTATCGGAGTCGCAGCAATAATTGATTCGAGGGAGCGCGAATCATGGGTCATCACAGACAAGTCGCGGATCTTTGCGGCGTCATCGCAGAAGCGCTCGGCATCGATGACAAAAAAACTCCAATCATTAGTATCGATTTGCGCATCAGTTGCCGCGATGGATTGTCGGCTAAACTGGAAGTCGTGGCTGATCCCAAAAAAATGATCGATGGAAAATTGGAAACGTTAATCCACGAGATCGTTGCCGATGGTCAAACGAAAAGGCGTTCTTGGGCCGGGGGTTGAACTCAACCCCAAGAAATGCGATTACATCTTTCCTGAAGGGCGGCAGTGTCGAAAGTCGCCACGGAAAGGACGCCATCAATGCAAGGATCACGGCGGCAATTCCCTTTGCGGTCCAGCGCATCCAGGATTCAAACACGGCGGTCGATCAGCATACTTTCCCGCTGCGATTCGTGATCGATACGAAGCATCAATGAACGATCCGGATTTGAAGTGCCTGGATCGAGACATCGCCACATCCGAAGCGCACATCACCGAACTCATCGAACGGCTCGACCCGCGCGAATCCGTCAAATTGTGGAAAACTCTCTCTGAGCACGTCAATGCGTATTATCGGGCGCAGAACGCCGAAGACATCGACGCGATGGCGTCGCATTTGAAAGGCTCCTTCGATATAATCAAAGAGGGATACCGGAAATTCACCGTCTGGGATGACGTGAAATCGTGGCAGGCGCACCGAAAAACGCTGGTTGATTCGGAATCCAAGCGGCAAGCCGATCTGAAGATGTCGATTTCGGTCGATGGAATGGTTTCCTTTGTCGCAACTATTATACAGGTCATCAACCACAGGATAAAGGATCGACAAGTTGCATCACAACTCGGAAGCGATCTCTATGCGCTTCTTGATATCGAGCCTGGCGGACTCGCTCAATCCTCCGCGCCGGGAACAAATCCCTCTTGATTTGCTTGGCTGGGCACGCGAAGTTCTGCCGGATCATTTCACGCTTCCGCCAAGTCGAATGCACATTGCATTGGCGGAAACGCTGGATCAATTGCCGACTACAGGTGGATCAAAAACCAACATCATTGCGCCTCGCGGCGGCGCAAAATCCACGATCATTTCAGTCGCCTACGCGCTTTATGCCGCTCTCGAATTGAGAATCCCGCTGATTTGGTTGTTCTCCGACACTTTGCCGCAGATGCGCGACCATTTCTATACTCTCAAAAACGAAATCGAATCAAATCAGGATTTGGCCGAACTGTATCCAGAGGCAATTCGAGCAGCAAAAACCACGGAATCGCAAATTACGTTCGGAACTGGCGTCGTTATCAAAGGATTATCGACGGGACAAAAAGTTCGCGGAAGAAAGCGAGGCGCTAAACGTCCGGCACTCGTGATTCTAGATGATCCCGAAAACGATGGTGATGCCGAATCGCCTGCGCAACGCGAGAAGAATTGGAACTGGCTCACGAAAGCGTTGCTGAAAGCGGGCACGCGCGATACGAATTTTATCGTCCTCGGAACTGCACTGCATCGCGATTGCATTTCCCCAAAGCTCGAACGAAATCCGGGTTGGGAATCGATGAAGTTCCAGGCCATCGAAAAATGGCCGGATCGCATGGATTTGTGGGCGCAATGGGAAGACATCTACACCGACGTTGATGATCGGGAACACAAAAAAAAGGCACGGGCTTTCTACGAGACGAATAAAACGGCGATGCACCAAGGCGCCGTCGTGTTGTGGCCCGAATCAGAGTCGCTTTACGATTTGATGACGATGCGCATCGACGACGGGCGCAATCAATTCGAGTCGGAAAAACAGGGCAATTGCCTCAATCCGGAGCTGTGCGAATTTCCCGAGGATTATTTCGGGCCGCACATCTGGTTCGATGAGTACCCGAAAAAACTCGGCTGGCGGTTGGTCGCCTGCGATCCGTCGAAGGGAAAAGATGCGAAGCGCGGCGACTATCAGGCGATCGTATGGATCGGCGTCCGCCACGGGATCATCTACGTTGACGCCGACTTGGACCGCGTGGACATTCGCACGATGGTGGAAAAGTGCGTCGTTCGCTGCATTGAATGGGGCGCCCAAGACTTCGGTATCGAAACAAATACGTTCCAGGAATTGCTCGAATCAGAGTTTAACGACGTGTCCGAGGAGATCGGTTTCCCGCTAATAGCCACGCCAATCGAAAACATGCTGAAGAAAGAAGTTAGGATTCGTCGGCTCACTCCTTACCTTTCAAAACATCGACTGCGTTTCAAACGCAATAGCAAAGGCGCCCAACTTCTGGTAAACCAGTTGAAGGATTTCCCGCTGGGAGATCATGACGACGGGCCAGACGCATTGGAAATGGTGCTGCGGCTCGGGCAGATGTCAGAAATGGAACCGGAAGATGTTGATCCGGATGGATTAGGCGATTACCTCGACGAAGCGCAGGTGGAATGATGCCAAATGTTGAACTATCTGACGATGAATGCCGTTATTTCGCTGGCCGATGTGGGCGTGATCCACTTCGGGCGGACGTAAAAGGGCGATTATTGAAAGCCACCGGTCTTGATATCGATGGCTACGGGATTTCGGCCGGCAAATTGCATTCCAATGGCGAAGCGGCTGAAGAAGTATTTATCGTAGAAACCGAATCCGAAGAACCGGAAGCGACCGACGAACTCGAACGTCCGCAAACGGGTAAATGACCGAAATGTTAACGGGCAGTTTGTCCTGAATCGGAGATTGACATGGGCATTACGATCGATCCGGAAACGTACGGAGTGTTTGAAGTCGGTCAGAACTCGCACGGCGGAGTGGCGACCCAGCTTCCAAATAAGCCATGTGCGTTTTGTCGCCTTGTCCCAGCGTTCGGAAATAGCGACCCGGTTTATGTCGGACCCGATAATACATTGACGATTGCGAACGGCTACGAATTGCCGCTTGGAGTTGGCGATACCTTTTTCGTGAAAAATCTCAATCTGCTTTTTATCAACGGCGCGACTGCGCTGGATAGGGTGACGTGGATCATTTACACGGAAAATAAAGATGTCTAGCTTCTTTTCCGGACCGCCACGTCTCGCCGAGGAGCCGCGAATCATTTCTGGCGGACGGCTTGCGTTCTACTATTTGAGCGATCGCGGGCGGTTCCAGGATACCGGCCTTTCGACGATCGCTGACTTAGGCGACCCCGTAGGCGGCTGGCCGAATCTGATCGGAGGCGAAGCGGCGCTCGAGCAGTCAGTAGCGGGCCGTCGCGGCGTTGTGTCTACGGCTGGCTCCATGCCATCGGGCCGCGAATCGATCCTCTTTGATGGCTCCGACGATGGACTACAGGGAGCCGGAAGCAGCAGCTTGGTTCCTCGCGGATCATCAGCAACGCCGGTAACCATTTTGTTGCTATCCAAAATGGAGACGTTGCCTACGTCAGATGAGGCGTGTTACGCAAGCACTCTCACCGGGACGGATGGCGGCGTCGGGTTCATTTGGAGCGCTGCGGACGTCATGCAAATCATCAATTTCACGGCGTCATCGGGACAAAACACGTACAACGGTCAGCAAGACACAAATTGGCATCTGTGGACATTTATTTGCGGCGATTCCACTTTCAAATTAAGAAAAGACGGCGTGGAATTATCACCGGCAACGTCCAGTGGCACGCCGGCGGACATTCCAAATACGGCCGCGATCATGCAATTCGGATCGTCAGTCGGCGGAACCGGGCCAAAGAATTTCCATACCGGCGCCTTCCTTGGCGTCGAAGCGGACCTTGACGGAACGGCAGAATTGAAACGGCTTGAGCGATGGGTTAGTTTCTACGGGGGGATTTGATGTTGTCATCGTGGTCAATCTCTGGCGATTTGATTTTTGAATTCTGGGGTCGCACAGAGCTACTCGATCCCGACCGTGGCGGATGGTGGCGAGTCGCCACATATGCACCACCGATGGGTGCGCTTGAGTTTTTGAATTTCTTGATCGGTGAATTGCATAGGGATTTCTGATGACCGCATTGCCAGCATCAATACTCGGCGCCGATGGTAATTTCATTACGACGAATCAATCGTTACCGTCTGTGTCTCTGTCTCCCGAAATGCAATCGCGAATCGAAAAACTTGAAAACAAACGCCTCGAACTCGAAATCTCGCTTCAAGAGCAAATGCTCGAATCGGCCGAGTTCCTGCATCATTTCGTCGATCCGACAGAAGCGTTCCGATTTCAGGATACCGGTCAATTCGGTGTCGTTGTTGGCGGCGACGGCGATCCTCTGCCCTTCGGTTTCCACAGCGAGCAAGACCTGATCGATACGCGCCATCGTTCCCGCGAAAACTTCATGAATAACGAGTTTGCGATCAACGGGATCGAAAACCGCATCAATTTCGTAATCGGAACGGGGCACACGTACCGGGCTGTCGCAAAGAAGAGCGTCGATGTATCTGACAACGTTCTGCAGCAAGTCCAAGATGCGATTGATGAATTTATCGAAGTAAACGAATGGGATAACCGACAAGAAGAAACACAGCGGCGCGCCGACCGCGACGGCGAAGCGTTCCGTCGATTTTTCGATGATGGCACTGGCACGATGTTGATGCGGTTTGTGGAACCCGGATTGATCCGCGATCCGAGCGGGGATCCAGATTCGAATAAATCATTTGGTATCGTCACTGATCCGATGGACGTGGAAACTGTTCTCGGTTATATCCTCAAAAAGGAAGGATTCATCGAGGCAAATGAGATCCAGCACATCAAATGTAACGTCGATAGTAACGTCAAGCGCGGATTGCCGCTGTACCATTCCGTCTACAACAATCTCGAACGCGCCGAAAAATTGCTGCGAAACATGTCGGCGCTTGCTGCCATCCAAAGTTCAATCGCGATGATTCGAAAGACCGGCAGCGATTCAAATACGTTGCGGAACTTTGCCGAAGGCAAGAAGGATTTCGCCCATACCAATACGCAAACGGGCAAGCGGCATCTTTTCGAGTATCAGGCGCCCGGCCGGATTTTGAATGCGACCGCGAATCTCACTTACGAGTTTCCGTCGATGAACGTAAACGCATCGGCGCTTGTGGAAATTCTCCAAGCCGAGCTTCGCGCCATTGCGTCACGGTTGAACATGCCGGAATTTATGCTATCGGCGGACGCCAGCAATAACAACCGGGCATCAATCGTTGTCGCCGGCGATCCATTTGTCCGAACCGTTCAGCGTCTTCAACAGAAAATGATCACGCCTGACAAAAAGGTCATGTGGCGCGCAGTCGGAGTTTCAAAACGGGTCACGCAAGATGTTGATACGCTGAGACAAGCGATTCAAATCGCTGTCACTGCGCCAACGATCGCCGTCCGCAACCGCGGCGAAGAAACGGTTGCGTCGGAAGTCGAGTTCCAGAATGGTCTTTTGTCGATGCAAACATGGACAGCGGAGACCGGTCGCGACTTCGAGACCGAGCAAGGAAACATCAAAAAGTTTTTCGATGACCTCGACCCTGCACTCCGCGAAATGTTAGAGCGTCGAATTTCTGGTCGCCGCAATGGAGCTAGCGAAAATGTTCCGCAAACGGCCGTCTAAACGCCGCATGAAGGACAGTCTCGGCATCATGTGCCTTTCTTTCGGAGCGATCTTGATCGCTGGGACAAGATTTTATCACGTCGCTTGGTATCCACATTTGACCGAAGCGGAAGCATTTTTAAGCCTGTTTCCGTACTGGTTCGCCGGTGTCGCCCTTCTGATCTGCGCAATTTTTTTGGCAAAGTAGTTCTGGAACCCTTGCCAAAAGCCGCTCGCTTGTTCCATAATTGTTAACGGCTGCCATACCTGCGGGTTTGCCATCACCGATACACCTGCCCAACCTGCGGGGCAATTCGACAAGGCTTAAGATGCCTGACGAATTGATCGAGTCGGCTAAATTCCCGTCCGATTCAAAAGTAGATACCGACAAAGGTCTTGTCGAAGGCGTCAAACTCGTCGGCGTCGGCAAGGGTCGAAGCGGCATTTATAGCAACGAAGTCCTCAAGAACGCCGTCACGCTCTACGAAGGCGCTAATGTCAATGTGAATCATCATTTGAGAGAAAACGGCCGATTCGTTCCTTACCAAAGCAGATTTGGCCTAATTCTCAATCCCCGATTCGTCGAAGGCGACGGGATCTATGGGGATTTGCAATACAATCCGCATCATGACGAAGCCAAATCATTCGGGTGGTGGGCGAAAAATTCGCCTAAATCCGTCGGGCTTTCCCACATCAGCGGCGGCAAAACACGGTTCACAGCAAAAGGCCCGCTAGTCGAATCGATTTCGAATGTTAAGTCAGTCGATTTGGTCGCTGATTCAGCGAGCACCGAAGGGCTTTTTGAGTCGGAGGATGCGGACGATTATCTCTGGAAAAAAAACGACCCGGACGGAAAAGGGGAAGGTGAAATGGATCTCAAATCGCTGACGCTCGACGAATTGCGCGGTTCTCGTCCGGATCTGGTCGAATCGGTTCTGCTCGAATCGAAGGACGCTGTTGACCAGAAGGCCATTATGTCCGAGCGCGATAGCCTCAAGATCGAACTCGACAAATATCAGGTGAAAGAAGCATTGACGGCGAAGCGATCCAAAGCCGTTGAGCTTTGCGAAGCGGCCGAGCTTCCTAAAGAACTTGTCTCGGACGTGTTTGTCGAGTCGCTTGTGGCGACTGACAGCGCCGAAACAATGCAAGCGCTCGTGGATGATCGCAAGTCCATCGAAAAATCAATCACCGGCAAGCCGCGATCCATACCAGCGCATTTGGTCGAGAGCGAAGACTTCGATATGCCGACCGATCCGAAGGCGCTGAAATTGGCCTTTGCCGGATAAATCAGGGAACGAACTCGAAACCGAGGATCTGAACAATGGCGAATAAATTCACGTATCGGACGCTGGAATCGAACCCGACCCAATTTCCGGTTGATTCGTTGACCGTTATTGAGCAAGGCGATGCCGTTTTTCTCGATACAGACGATGTGAAGCCTGCGTCGGATCAGGCGGATCAGCTATCCGAAGAGGCGAATCAAGCGCTGTTTGCGCAGAAGTTCGCAGGGATTGCCCATCAACAATCTCGCAGCGGCGACATCGAAGATATCCGCGTCACTACGGATGGCGTCCACGGTGTCACGGTCACGTCGGACACCTACGAAAAAGACGACTTTATCGGCATCGCCGAAGCCGGAAGCGGAACCGCGCTCGAAAATCAAGTCTTCGAGAAGGTCGATCGACCCGAATTGGCGATCGGCACGGCATACACGCGAGCCGCGTCGGCGACCACGGCGCTCGACATTCGTTTGATTCAGCGCGTGCAGGTTATCAATGCCGTTGCGTCGCCGGCCAACCTCAACAATTCGAACGTCGAAATCTTGGGCGCCAATAAAACGCTGACGTGCGACGATCTCTATTTGCAGGTGCTCGACCCGGCTGGCGCCAGAGATCTTCTCTTGCCGCCAGAAGCAGCGTCGAAGGGCGTCAACTTCTTGGTTTTCAATGACGCCGACGCGGCCGAAGACATCACTGTCCGCGACGACAGCGATTCGGTGACGATTTTGACGATCTCGCAAACTGAAGGCGCCTTGTTGGTCTGTGATGGAACTACGTGGCGTGGACTCGTGGCGCCGAGCGCCTAACCTGAATCGAATTTAGGAACCATTGAGGAGAGGCATTATGCGTTCTGGCAACCACACGATCACGGCGCGCGGCATCCAAAATCGGGTGAAGAAGTACGGCGGATATACTCGCGGCGCGCACCGGCGAGTCGGCCGAGAACTCGAAATGCTCGTCGAAGCTGGCGAATTTCGATTCGAGGAAACCTCGATCGAGGAATTGGCCGTTGGTCTGATTCCGCACGGTTCCGATTACGTTCGGGCCTGCAAGACTCCCGGCCGATACCAAGAACTCGTGGAAGCCGGCGACGCTGTCGATTCGACGGCATTCCTGAATATCACCGGCCAACTCATCATCAACGAAGTTCTGGCCGGATTCGAGCTTGAGAAGTTTGTTGCAAGTCAACTGATTCCGGATAAGACCACCACGCTGTCCGGTGAGCTTATCCCCGGGATCACGCAACAAGATGATGATTCCGAAATCGTCGGCGAAGGGATGCCTTTCCCGCATCAGGATGTGGGCGAGGAGTTCATCGAAACGCCGAAGACAACGAAACGCGGCAAGATCATCGGATTGACTCGCGAAGCCGTTTTCTTCGATCGCACCGGGTTGTTGATCGATCGAGCAATGAAGGTTGGCGTATCGCTCGGATTGAACAAAGAAAAACGCCTGATCGATTTGATCATCGGCGCCACAAACAATTACAAGCGTAACGGTACGAATTTCAATACGTACCAAACCGCGACGCCTTGGATCAACAAAAAGGCGTTGAACGATCTGGAAAATTGGGAAGATATCGATGCGAGCGAGCAATTGCTTGCGGATATCACCGACCCAAATACCGGCGAAGTCGTGATGGCCGAAGCCGATCAGATTTTCGTCACTTCCAATCGTCGGGCGATCGGCTCAATGATCATTGGCGCTACGGAGGTCCGCGACAAGCGCGGAGGCGCCGAAATAGTCGAAACGATCACCAGTAATCCAGTTACCGGCTATCAGTTGATTTCGAGCCGTTTGCTCAAGAGGCGGATCATTGACAGCGGCGTCGAACCTGACGCCGTCAAGGCCGGGAAATATTGGTTCCACGGCGATTTCGGAAAAGCGTTCGCCTACATGGTGAACTGGCCGATCACCGTCGTCCAGGAGCCACAAAACAGTATCGTCAGTTTCGAGCGCGACATCATCATGCGTTGGAAAGCTAGCGAACGTGGCGCCGCGGCGGTCATCGAGCCGCGCGTCGTAGTTCTGAATTTCGAGGATTAACCAAACGATAGGGGAGCATCGTTTATGGCAGCCAAGAAGAAGAAAAAGAAGGCCGTGAAGAAGCCGAAGCCGGAAGAATCATTTCCATCGGTTGATGACGACGCGTCAAAAGCCGAAGCGGATATTCCGAGCGGTCCGAAAAAATGGAGCGTATCGATCGGCAATAGTCGGGACACTCCGGATAAGGTGATTGTGGCCGAGAATCGAGAAGAGGCGCTCGAGAAGTATTTGGCATCGATCGGCGCGACCGCGACGGACAACGAAGTGAAAATCGAATTGATGCCCCTCGTGATCGAGGCTGCGAATTCAGAAGAGGCATTCAACGAATTTCGCGAAGCGACTACGGATAGCGAGTGATGGCGACGAAAGCGGAAAAACTGTTAGCGATCCGCGATGACTGTTTGGACAAGCTAGCTGCGTTGGCTGCCGAGACTGATCATTCAGTAACGTTTACGGACGATGGTCGCTCTTTCGATTTTGATAGTTACGACAAACGGCTTCGAGACAAAATCGATTGGGCAGATGAGCGCCTGAATGAATTAGGTGCGGGCGATATGCCACCCACGGAGATCGAGACCATTGGTCTTATTTAGGAATCGACAAGATGGCGGGCGGCCTTTCTTTTCGCACAGCGACCAAAGGGATTTGTATCCCGGGCAGCAAGCCGGTCAAATTGATCGATAGGAAAACTGCCGCCGCTCAATCCATTTCGAGCGCAACGAAGTTCAAAGTCAAAACCACTGAAATCGACGATTCGGACGGTCGCTACAAGCAAGGCGATGTCAAATGGAAGTTTGACAGCGATCTCGTGGCAGCCGACCCCAAGCTCGGCGATGTCATCCGTGAAGATGATACCGGGTTCGAGTTCATCACCGTAGGCGTCGATCTGACGCATTTGGACGAAGTCTACCGGGTATTTACCCGGCGACCTCAGCTTGATGTAGAACTCGACGAGATCGTGGACATCAAAGTTCGCAACGAGACGCGCGGATCTGGCGGAATGCCGAGCGTCACCCTCGACGCTTTTGCGTCAGGCGTAAACGCTCACGTCCAGGAACAAATCGGCGACGAACAAATCGATGCGTCACGCCGGCGGCTGGAAGTTACTCACATCGTTTTCTTCGACAAAGATTTCGATCTGGGCGTCAATCATCGAATCGTCAAAGGATCGCTTGTACTCCGCGTAATCAAGACGCGAGACCTCGGGGCGCTCGATCGGTTCTTCACCGTCGAAACGCGGGAGGAACTGATGTAATGCCGATCCTTGTGGAAAAAGTGGATGTTTCCGATTTGGTCACTGGCACGCAGAAACAGCGGGCACGGCGTCTAAGTCGAATCAAACGAGAATTGACGGCCGAATATCGCCGAGTATTAGGCGTTCCCGGGCGAGGCACACCGTCGAAGCCAGGGCAACCGCCGCGCCGGCAAACGGGCAACCTACGCTCTGGTGTCCGTATCACGACGAATCAGAAGACAAAAGAGGCATCCGTTCGCCTTTTGAACGGCGCGAACTACGGGGCGTTCCTGGACGCTGGGACGGGAACCATTGCCCCGCGCCCGTGGGTTCAACGTGGAATCAAGGCGTTGCGGGAAAAATTGGCGAAGAAAAATGGCTGACGTTGTCTTTAGATCGAACGTTGACGACTTTCTGAAGAAATTCAGGGCGGGCGAGGCCGCTGGCCTAAAGACGGTCGCCGAGAATCTTCGCCGCGAATATCGGCGGACGCTCGGAAAGCCTGGACGCGGTCGGCCGAGTTCCCCCGGTGAACCGCCGCGCCGGCAAACGGGAACGTTGCGTGACGCGATCAAGGTACGAACGAATCGCCGACGGCGCGAAGCGTCGATCCTGATTTTGAAGCGTCGCAATCCGAACAGTGACGCGACGGCCAATAAGTACGGGGTGTTTCTGGATCAGGGAACAAAACATATTCGCCCGCGACCGTGGATTATTCCGGGCTGGAAGCGAGCGAAGCGTCGGCACAGGACAACTTTTGTCCGTGTGATGCGAGCGATTTTCGGACGGTGATATGGGCGTCGCGTTGATGGAGCATATTTGTCGGCTCTACACATCAGAACCGACATTGAACGACGGAACGCCGGGAGGATGTACTGGTGAGCGGGCGCCAGACGAATCGCCGATGCCGTTCGCGATCGTTGACATTGACGAAGGATCGTCGCGGCAAAAAACAAGTTGCGATGAACTTTTCGACGTGCCTGTTTTATTGACCGTCTCTGGTCCGGATGGAAACGTTGTTAAGAACTTGGCGGAAATTTTCTTCGATCGATTCAAGGACACGGACGATGTCATTCTCGATTTCGGAACGCTTGAAGCCGCCGAACCGGAATCGCCTCCGTTCATGGGTGTCGAAGAGACTGATCAGGGCGATTTGTATTCCGCAACAACGGTTTGGAATTGCGTGATTCGGCGGGCGAGGTAATTCAGAATTACAAATTGATCCGGGAGCGGCGACCTTCAACGTAGAAGTAATCGCATTCGGAAGAGGCGCACAGGTGACATCATGGTAGATACGCTTTCTGGAAACCTTACCGTTAATATCGATACCACATCAGGAATCAGTACGGATCTTGGAAACACAACACGGCGCATTCAAGGTGCCGAAGATATTCCACTCCAGTTTGGCGTTGGAGACAACCAAGCCGATGAGCATTTCGCCGAGACGATTAGTCTGGTTGGCGCGCTGCAAGACATCGATTTATTCGGCACGAAGGAAAATGCTTTCGGCCAAACGATCAATATGGAAACGATCGTCGCCATTTCCATCCAGAATAAATCGACCGTCACGGGGGAAGATTTGATCATCGGCGGCGCCGTTGCGAATGAATTTCTCGATTGGGTCGGCGCGACTGGCGACAAAATCATTGTCCACGCTGGCGGAACTCTCTTTATCGCAAGTCCGCTGGAAGCATATTTGGCTGGCGCCGCCGCGTCGGACATTCGACTCGATCCAGGCGCCAACACTTTTAATGTCGATTTAATCGTTTACGGCCGCACATCGTAGCGCGGGCGAGAGACACCTTTTGAGGAGAGGCAAGCGCTATGTCGCAAAATAGAATCGGAAAAGACGGATTCGTCACCATTGCAGGAGTTACGCTTTGCATCACATCGTGGGAAGCGACCGAAACAGCGGAAATGGTCGAGACGACGAACAGTTGCTCGGGCGGCAACCTTGAAAAAGATCCGAGTTTCACGCAGTTAACCGGATCGGTCGAAGCTGTTTTCCAAAAGACTGGCTTCGGCGCCGACCCGCTCGGAACCTCGCCTTTTATTCGTGCGGGAACGGAAGCGAATTTGAAACTCTACCCGTTCGGGATTGCTGTCGGCCGCTTCTGGGAAGTGACCACGGCGATTCTGAATAACGTGAGAATTTCAGTGACGATCAAGGGTGAAGCTCTGTATAGTTTCGATTTCGAATCGACTGGAGTTTACACCTGGAACTAGGTTTGCGTGACTGCACCTAGCGTTGCGGACTGACGGCCCGCGCTGGCTCCCCGGCGCGGGTCGTTTTTATGGCTGTTGAGTTCCGCCGGTGATGGCGTCCACTGGGCCGTCGCCGGTTTTATTGTTAATACTTTTCAGCCAGCCCTCCATTTTCTCTGTGTCTTTTGTTCGTTTGCGCGCCAATTTCAATAGCTCCTTATCGCGTTCCTTGTCACTCTCCGCGCCAGATTGCAGCAGCGCGTTGGCTTTTTCGAGGATACCGGTTACGCGGAGCGCTCCGCTAACTTCACGCGGCTTTACAAAGGTTCGCGCCCCCTGGGCGATGGCGCTAGCCAGGCGATCGCCTTCTCGCTTTGCGTTTTGTTCACGAATCGAATTTATACGTCGCTGGGTTGGATCCTCAATCGGCCCTGTGGGGCGATCACCGCCAAATAATGTTTGTTGCGTTTCGAAGAACTTCAATTCTTCTTCAGATAGTCGCCTGAATGATTGCTGAACTTCGTCGGCGGTTTTGTTGGCATCTTCTCGCAATCGCTTGAATTGTTCTAATGTCAATTGCGATAATCCAGCCATAAAATCGCCGCCCATTTCTTCAAAGGGCGCCAATGCGACTTGAATAGCGCTGTTCAGTTTCGTGCCGAATTTACCAAATAGCGTTTCATTTGGTAGAAATTTTTCGGCTTGTTCTTTAGTCGCCTTCGCCAAATCCGCAAGAAAATCGCCGCCTTCACCAAGTTTGAATGGCCGAATTCCTATTCCAACAGCTCTAAACAATCTATCGTTGAATTTTTCGGCTACGCCAGCAAACACATCCCCTTCGAACAAATTCTCTAATGACCCGATCAGGTTTCCCTTCGGCTTGAATTCCATTTCATCCAGTGTCGTTTGAAATTCATCGGCGAAAGCTTTACGTGCTGCCGCAAATCCACTGCCAGAGAATATCGCTCCAATCGCCGCTCCTAAACCCTCAATTGTCGATTGAAATACTTTCAGAAGATCGCTTGGTAATTGCAATAGTTCCACGAACAGATTTTTAATTTCTATACCGACGTTTACAAATGCTCCAATAATGTTAGCGGCAAATACAATTGCTGCCTGGAATGCGGCATCGAACGGCGCGATCAACAATGCGCCAATACGGCCAGCGAGATCGAAAAATGTTCCAAGAATCGTTTGAGCCGAAGCCAGAGCTGCACCTTCGATAACTTCCAATCCTTCTTCCCAATTTTTTACGAGCAACACTGCAACGGTGGAAAGTTCATTTGCTGATTCAATCCATAGTTTGAACGCAGGGATCATGTCGTTCATGATCCGTTCCGTAATGTCAACAAATCCTTTCGCGATTGATTGCAGCAATTCTTCGAATGGAGTGAGTGCAGTTTGGACATCTTGGGCAAATCCCGCCAATTCACTGAACGTATCGATCAGGTTTTGGAAACCGGGAATAGCCGTTGTCACTGCATCAATTATTATTTGCAATATGTCAACTAAACTCTGAAGGCTTGGGCTTAACCCCCCGAATTCGAGACCGCCAATCGCATCACTAAGTCTTTCGATCGTTTCGACGAATGATTGGAATCGTGGCGACCCTTCGGTAATGCCTGAAACGAACGACGCGAAACTGTCAGCAGCCGCCGTGAACGCCGGAAGCAATGCTTTACCGATTGTCGTTGCGAATATACTTATAACGTTTGCAAGTTTTTGGAGTTGGCCAAAGAAGGTTGCCCCCTTGATATTTGCTTCATCGATAGCGCTGCTGTTCGCAATCCATTCATCGGTCGCGGTCTTTAAATTCTTCGCTACAGTTTCGGAACGGTTAGCTAGCGCGGTAAATACTTGAAATCCTTCTTGGAAATTACCGATGACTCCTTCAATCGCCGATATTTGTGCGCCCTTTTCGAGTTTGCCAAGCGCTTCGATAAATAATTGCAAAGCTTTCGCCGGGTTCTTGTCAATCAACTTTTGTGTCGCATCCGCATTTTGTCCTAGTAAAACTGACAGTTTGGCGACCGACGGACCGCCGCGAGAAGTTGCAATGAAAAATCGTCGAATAGAGCTAGCGGCTGCACGAGATTGAAGATTTGCTTCCTCAGCGGATGCCGCAAAAGCAAGAGTTTCCGCTGCCGTCAATTTAAATGTTGCCCCTACTGTCGCCATGAATCTCGACAGAAACAAAATTCGGCCTGCCGTCGCAGTCGATTCGTCTCCGAGTTTGTTTATTGTATTTGCAACATTCAGTGCCTCTTCGGAGCCAAGTTTAAACAATTGAACTATTCTTGAGATCGATCGTGCCGATTCTTCTGCCGACTCATCAGTTGCGACTGTGAAAAATCCAATCGCTTTTGTCAAATTCGTTATGTTTTCAACGCCACGGAGACCCAATTGGCCAGCCACGACGGCAATCTCCCGAAGTTGTCCGAGCTTGATTCCGCCGATCGTGGATCCCAGACGATTAATATTTGCTTCAAGTTGGTCAAGCTCATCGCCTGCGAGTCCTGTTGTCTTCCGTACGTCAGCCATCGCGGCTTCGGCTTGTCCAGCCGACCGAACCGCTAAGACGCCGAACGCAGTAGCGGCAGCGGCGCCCAAAGCCGTAAACTGTGCGGCTAATTTACCAACCGTGCCGATTACGTTTTTAGAAATCCCTTGCAGCGATGTCATTTGCCGCTGAACGTCGCTGACTCCGCGCGTGCTGAATCGAACAAACGCATTAACGATTTCTTCCGCCATCGTGTTGTTTCCTGTTTCGGGCCATTCTTTCGTGGATTTCTTCCATCGTTGGCGGACCTTTGCTTATTGCTTTCAATTGTGACATAGGCAAATTGCTGATTTCATCGATCGAAAAACCAGCCTCGATCAATTTGAGGTAGCGTTCTCTGATTCGGTCGGCGATGGATTCGGCGTCGAGCTGGTGTTCGCCGTCTTCGTAGGGTTTTCGGCGCCTCCATTAGCCTCCGTGAAACAATTCAACCAGAGTTCGCGATTGCTTTCGTTGATGATTCCAGGCATCATTTCCCGTGTGGTTTGCGGATGTTCTTTTCGAATCGCCAGCCAACACGCCAATCGGATTCCATCGATGTCAGTGCCCATGGCTAGCGCCAGATCTCTTTCCGATTGGTCTTTTCCGGCGTGAAATGCTTCTCGCAACAACACATCTTTACTGTGCCGATCGAATAGTGGATCATCAAGTATCGGTTTCAGCGATCGCACCGGAGCTTGCCGACAATAATTGAAAAGGACGCCAGCGTCGGCCTGGGACAGTCCTTTCATCAAATACGGTTTTCCGTCAGCGCCATCGACCGGCACGCCACTTCCCGCTATCTCTGCTCTTGGGTCCATTCGTTTTCGCTCCTTCGACATTGCGGACAACAAACCTAATCGCTAAAATTCTAGCGAAGGAGAATCGAATGGTCGATACGAATATATTTCACCGTGAAGTCCGCGACAGTCGCACCGAGGCTTACGAAAACGGCCGCTGGAGTGTTTCTAGGCATTTCAACCAAATTCCATACAAGGATCGATTCGGGTTTTTCGCCGCATTGATCGGAGGAATCGATAACAATGACGGCGTAATTTCGCTCGTCAGCCCCGATCAAGATAATTGGATTCCCGGTCTGTTTTGTACCAAATTGCAAAACATTCGAGGGGAACCGCTCGCCAAACCAGATCCCAAAGGCATTACGTTTGATAAATGCCAAGTCACGGCGGTCTACGAATCGCCTCCGGATTCGGGCGGTTCCGCCGAAGAAGAAGACGACCCGCAGTTATTCCAGTCGATATCAATCGATGCGTCTCCGATCTCGATCGACATAGCAGGCACCAACTTCCGATTCGAGGAAACAACATTTGCAGAATTCGAAGGCGGCGCCGTAATTCTGAATCCTGATTTCGTCAACGAGAGAATCCCGCGATTGATGGGTTCTATGACGGTCACGATTGATCGTAAATTCGTCCCAACGTTGCCGCTTGATCTTTACCAGCAAAAACTCGGCAAAGTCAACAAGGAAGTGTTCGAGGGTTTAGAAGTTGGGAAAGTTCTTTTCCACAGCATTCGGGCGCGTCGCTCGTTTTATTTCACGACGCAAGGACAAGTTGCAGGCGCATTCGATGTGACGCTCGGATTTACTTGGCGCGAAGAATTCTGGAATGCCGCGCCGCATCCATTTGTTAACGGCGATTTTGTGAAGTTGATTCCGCCGCCTTATAAAGAAACCACATTTGACGAACTCCTTCAATTTGGCCTAGCGCCAGGGAGTCCATAATGCCGTACGGGTTACCTGCACGATTCAGACCAGGGCCACTTTTTGATGGCGATTTGAATTCACTTCTTGATTCGATCGCAGCTAATAACAGAATTATCGGAGGGTACGGTCTCAATGTGAGCCGCACACCAAGCGGTACGGAAATCCGTTTTTCACTCATTCAATCGGCTCTGTTTCATATTGTCGAGCCGGATGATCCTGGAGAGAACGCATTGTTTCGTGGACAAACGGTAAACGTCGTTGCTGCGATAGGAAGTGGCGATGTTTCGTTTGCTCCTCTACCGAGCGGAGGGACAACGAAGATCCAAGCATTCGGCACATTCAAAGGCGTTTTATATGACGGGCAATTTGTACAAGCTGACTATTTAGAAGGTGTAGAATGGGTGGCGACTGGTTCGGGTATTCGATATGTAATCGGAGAAATGAAAAGCCCAACGGAATTCAGGATCTTTACTCAAGGCACCCGGCCGGGAGGGATAACTATCACCTCTACTCAGCAATTTGGAGCGGTGGCGTTCCCTTACGGACAACCTGAATTTGTTCTCGATAAACCGGTCGGATTATTTTGGAATGATTTCACTGAGACATGGGATGCGTCGCTCGAACCATGCCCAAGCGGGGCGGTGTCGCCATAATGTCACTTCGCCAAGTCAATCTTGTCGGCTGCAATTGTTGCGAGTGCGATGCGGAGGGCTCTGATCCTCTCGGCGATCAAGTTCGCGCCGCGCTGGCCGTTGGCATCGATCCTGCGGACATTGAAATTCATCTTGAGATGGCTGGTAACGGTGGCCAGTGCGAAATTAAACTCTTTGACGGTGTAAAGTATACGGAAAACCGGACGGCTACGCAGTGCGCCGGCAATCTTCGGCTGTGGGAAAACACACCCGAATCGTTGCCTTTCATCCAAGACCGAGATGGCGAGTATTTGTCGGATTTTGGTGCTAAATGCGCCACGGGCACGGCTATTGATCCGGTTGGCGGCGAGAATTTCCACCCGCCCGCCCTTCGGTTATTGCACGAAGACGAAAAATTGATGGTTTGGTGGGCTTGCGCCACGCCGGACCTTGTCCCGCCTGTGTTTTCTGTCCGGCAGATTGGCGCTTGCAGGCAGAATTTCGGCGACAATCCGATCGGAACCCAAGTCGTCGTTTATAAGGATGCCGCTTTCCCGTCGATGATCGTGATGCATGATAACGCACTATCGGACTTCGGGGAGCAACCGGGTCCGTTCGCGGTTCTTGCGGGGCGAGTAGCGTCTGGCGTCTTTGTAAATGATCCGGACCAATGCGAAAAATTTTCTAGCTTCATGAACATCCACCCGTCAAGCCTCGTCGCATTCACGGCGTTTTTCCCTTGCGATAATTTAGAGGGCGTGCCGAATACGACCGTTACTACGAACGCAGTCTATGACGGCATCCCCGACCCTGATTGCGTTGAATCGCCCTATCTGCACCCGGCCCGTGCCGCTTATCCATTGGGCACGGTGCGCGACATTGAAAACGCCACGGCTACCGTGGTTTTTGGGCCATTTACCGTGCCACCAAAATCGTTCCCCCGCAACGTCCCGGATACCTTCTCGGATCTTGGTGGCGTGATGAGCTATGTCGGGTCATCACCAATACGACAAGGTCGGAATCCTCAAAATGCTGCGTTCGCCTACACGCACATTTTCGAGGAGCCCGTATTTCTCGAACCGATCATACAGGAAAAATTCCTCGCTGGTCTGAACTGGGAATCAGATCCTTACCCGAGCGAATTTCCGTACGGATCAAACAATACTAACGGCGTTATCGCGCAGCTTGAATTAAAGAGAACGGATATCCCGCAATTGGATATCAACGGGAATCCGGACCCAGCTAACCAGACAACCTTGAAGATGTTTTACCGGTTTTGTGGCGCACGATTAGGAACGTCGCACGTACCTGACTGTTTAGAGTTCAACGAAAACCCGTTTTTTTCTTCACCCGGTGTGTTCCAGTGTGATGATGTCCAAAACCAAGGCCAACGCAGCATTACAATATTAGGTTACGAACATACGCCACTATTCGTTTGGTTGTTCAATCTTGACACGGAAGCGTTTGAACCGTTTTCGTCGAACGGGGCGCGGCTCGGTGAAGGGCGTAACGACGGCGTTTTGGTCACCGAGGAAATCTTTCCAGAGATCGAGGGATTTTCGTTCATCCCTAGTACCGGGGCCGGAGACGGTGGCCTCGGGTGGTTCAAATTCATCGAGGTTGCGGAAACTAGCCAGATCCGCGAGCACGGCAATATGGATTTACTTGATTGTTCTGGATGCCGAGCGCACAAAGCCGGCCAGTTTCACGTAAGAGGCCGTAGCGCTTTGGCTATGCCGTTTTGTGACGCTGACCGTCGATCCGAAATACACATCGAAACGCCAACGTGCGCAGTAAACGTATTTCAATTCCAATCCGTCTCATCTTTCTTTCTTGAGTCCGATGATTCCAGAACGCCGCTTCAAGACAAAATCGACGAGCTAACACCGCCGCCATGAAAATTGAAGATTGCCCGCACGCGACCCGCAAACGAACCGTTGTTTCTTGCGCCATCGTCCAGGAATTGACGGGCTCCCAAATCCGATTCTCTACGGCTGTTTGCAGCCAGTGCATCCGCGAGCAAAAGGAATTAGGGATCACGCCGTCGTTGGACAACGTCACGCCGGCGATACAGGCGTTCGCGCCGCAAGCCAAATCGTTCCCGAAGTTGTGGCGTCGCGCTTGGAACTTCGCGAAAGCGATCCGCAAGCACATTGCTAGCGGCTGGAAATACGCGATCGCGTTCGAGCAGCGCCGGCGTATATCCATTTGCCGAAAGTGTGACTTCCACGCCCGTCGATACGGAGAGGAGTTTTGCAGCCATCCGGAATGCGGATGCCCGTTGAGTCGCAAGACCCTTTGGGATACGGCCGAATGTCCGATCGGGAAATGGGATCAGGCTGGCGGCCCCGGCGGCGCGCCGGGCTCCTCGTCCTCCACGGCGTCCGGTTCGTCCAAATAGTCTTGGAAGTCGGCCGTCGAAACGAAGTCGCGCAGGAGTTGTTCAACTTCGCCCTCGGCCATCTTCTCTTGGGCCGCGATGTCTCGGACATCGGCGCCGGTCACAAAATGGGTGAAGACGCGCAGCCGCTTGGCGATCTCCTTTTCAATGATTTTGGCCGTCGGCTTGTCGTGTTTGGCGCTCGCCCTTTTGGCGTCGATCAAGTTAACGAGTTTCGCGTGTCCGATATTTTTCATGTCACCTCCAATCAATTCCACGATACTAAAAAAGACGCCGCGGAGCGTTCAACCGTTACTCCGTGGCGGGTCGATCAACGACGCGTCGATCAAATGGAGCGCGCGGGATTCGAACCCGCCACCGATGTCGCACCTAAGGCTGCTCGTCGGCTTCCGGCTCCCTAGCGCCAAGAACGGATGAATTGTGGATTTCAAACCCGCCGCTTAGCATTCGGACACGCCCCGCCGGCTGGTTGCATTTTTTTGAAACAGAGCATCAAACCAGCCGAAGCGTTGCTCTGGCTCTAAGTCATTGGAGCGGGACGGAATCGAACCGACCTTTAGCAGCAATGGCACACTGCCAAACCACACGCCCCAAACGACGGGGCAACGCGCCCCGCCGAGGCATCGCCCACAACGTCGCGGCTACTACCCGACGCGATGGCTCATTCGAAAAGATTGTCGTGATATGTCAATCGCCCTTCGGCAGTTTTGATAGCCAGGATCGCCTTGATTTCTCCGGCGTCCACATCGCCAGACAGAATAGAATCGATGATTCGTGCATGGATCGCCTCTTTCGCTGCGTTGATCGCGATTACGAGCGTATCCTTCGCCTTCGTCGCGTCGTCATGTTTGACAACGGCGTCGTAATCTTTGCTCGAAATCAATTCGCACGAAACACAATTCATGGCTGCCGATCGGTACATTGCTCGCATTTCGGTGTCGGGCGGATCTGTTTCACCTGCTTCGTCTGCTTCAGTTTCGCCGGAGTCAAACATTTGCTTTTGCTGCATTTCCGCGAAATATTGTTCCAGCGCGTCGCTGATCTTATCGACCTTGGACTTGCCGACGCCTTTAACATCGATGAGCCTGCCGCCCTTCTCCGTGTAGTCGCCGATCTTCCGGATCGTATCAAGGCCTGCTTCTCGAAGCGCGTTGACGACGCCGTCAGCGAGCCCCAGGCCATCAATATCAGCGTCACGCCAGGAATCATCGGCAACATCCGTGTCGGCGGCGCCGTTCTTCGATGGAGGCGAATCGAACAGTGGCTCCGGATCTTCGTCGATCGTCAGCATCAAGCGAGTTTGCGCAGCGGAAAACGTATCGTTCGCGCGCTTGGCTTCTTCCTTCTTTTCCAGGTAGTCAGATTCGGCTTCTATCACAACCAGCCGAGCCGCTGCGATTTGTTCCATTCTTTGATCTGAGGTTTTCGTTTCTTTGGCTGCTGGTTCGTCAGTCTTCGTTTCATCCATGATCAACTTCCTTTCGTTGCGGTTTTGATTTTCCGTTCACCAAGGCGCTTCTTGATCCGTTCGATTTGTTGGCGCGGATATTTGTAACTGGGGCGTAATGCCCCCGGCATCGAAATATCCAAGCTGGGAATTATTCGTCGGCGGCGCCAGACAGCTACCATTTGCTGCGTGACGCCGAACAGTTTGGCGACCTCTTCGCCAGTCATCCATTGCGGCGGTTTCGGCTTCGGTTTCTTCCGTTTCGATTTTTTTGCCATAGGCTTCCTTCCCGTGGATCAGCCGGTCATCTTTCGTATTTCTTTTCTTGCAGATTCAAATACACAAGCGCCCAATTTCGCCTTCTTTTTGGTTGTAAAATACATGACGCCGATTCCGCCGCCTGCCGACAATTCCCACATTCCAGTATTTGTTTTCGCAATTGTCCAAGGCGTATCGGTATCTTCGAGATTTACAACCTTGTAAACGACATTATCATTGCCCGTCAACATTCTCCGCAAGCGGCATTTTGACCAGTCCATCAGATACCTCTAAAAATGGGCCAGATTGCCAAATCGATCGCGAGAGTCGCCAAGCGTCCGATTTGGCAATCTGTTAACGGCTGTACAAGCCGACGCCCCGTCGCTGATCCTATCAACCGATCGTTTCCTTGTCAACCATTCTTTCGAAAGTTTTATTTTTTTAAATTGTTTAGATTGGGCTTGATTGGAAAATTAATTGTGCGATGATCGTCGCGGTTGATGAAACGAAACAAACGAAAGGATTCGTTATGGATTTCACGGACGATAGAAAGAGAATGATAGTGCGAGCGCAATTGAGATTCGTCCTTCGGATTTGTGGACAGCGAAGGATCGCTCCCGTGCATGATGTGCGGGGCATTGGATGCGAACCGGGGCATGATGCCCCATTTTCCATAGCAACCGATTTCCAAAAAGGGGCGAAATGAACTTTATCGAAAAGATTACAACTGGGCTTGTTACAAATACGGCGTTTGCTCATTACGAGATCGAGGAATTGTATCATACAGGAACCATAAAGCGCCAACTCGTTGTTTCGGTTGTAGGCCTAAAAGACATGCAGCTTCGCCGGGTCGCTAGAAAAATAGATGAATTACTCGAAAGGCTGAATCGAGACGATGCCTAAAAAACCTCACGTTTCACCATCGCAAATTTCCATGTTCTGCCGATGCCCGGAGCAGTATCGAAGGCGCTATGTGGAAAAGGAGATCATTCCGCCGGGCATCGCCGCGATTCGTGGAACCGGCGTCCACGCTGGTATCAAGGAAAACTTCGGCCAGAAGATCGAAAGCCACGAAGATCTGAAGAAATCGGATATTGTCGATGCGGCGTTGTCCGGGTTTAAAGCTGAATTGAAAGGCGGGTTTTCTTTGACGCCGGATGAGCAATCGATCGGCAGGAAGAAGGTCGTAGGCGCCGCGATGGATACGACGGCGGCGTTGTCCGAACTGTACGCCGACGAAATGGCGCCCGAGTACCAGCCGCGATTGGTAGAGCAACGGGTCAAATTGGAACTTCCGGATTCGTCGCACGATCTTTTGGGAATCATCGATATGGCGGACGATAAAGACATCGTCGTTGACACCAAAACGGCGGCGAAGTCCAAGAGCGCATCGGACGCCGTGACTAGCCGCCAATTGACAACGTACGCGCTTTTACACCGGAAGCATACTGGGCGCGTGGCCAAAGAATTGCGGCTGGAAGTTCTGGTCGCCACCAAGAAGCCGAAGCGGCAGACGTTGCGAACGACGCGCGGCCCAGCCGATTTTGAGGTGTTGGCTGCAACGATGAACGCGGTATTCGAATCGATTGACTTGGGCAATTTCCCGCCCAATACTGAGGGTTGGTGGTGTAGCGAAAAATGGTGTGGTTACGCGACCACTTGCCGGTATTTTCAGGATCGGTCGAAAGATCGGCCGACGTTAGTGCAGATTGGAGGGGTGGGTCATGAATGACGACATAGATAAACTTATGTCGGAAATGACGGCGGAAGAACAGGCCGAGGCGAATAGGCGGCTGCTTATTGATGGCGAATTTTTTGTTCGGCGCAGGCGGGACGGGACATTTTTGTTTGTCGATCCCGAAGAAGCAGAAGCGAGTGGCGACGATCGCTACGGACTGGCTACGATTGAGCAATACGATTCATGCGAAGCCTGTGGCGCCAAACCGATCATCAAAGAAACTGGATTGTGCGACGCGTGCAATGTTGGAGATATCAAGAAATGAACACATCGTACGAAGTGAAATGCGAACAATGCGAAAACCGTCAGTTTGGAAATCTCCGTATCGGCGAAATCTTCAGAGCTGTCGGCGTATGGTGGATTAAAATCGATGGATCTCGTGCGATGGGTCTTTCGTGCGGCGAAATTTGTGAAATGGAAAATCATACAGATTGCCGCCCAAAAGGTGGATACGACCGAATCATCATCGATTGAAAGGAAAGCCATGGGGAACACGTCGGTAGCTTACGGTCCATTGTTGTTTTTTTACGGCTCGGACTCATGGTCGGTATACGATGTTACAACGATGCTGGACACGAGCTTGGTCGTAGCGTGGTTTCCGGACGACGAAACACCCGGACCGGGCCTTCACACAAGGAGAGAGTTACTATGACCCAGCTCACAACGAATTGGCAATGGTATTACGATATTGGTCAGCACGCCAGTATCGATGGCTTCAAATTATGGGCGTGGGAAGGTGGCAATTGGTCTGTCGCTAAAAAAATGGAGACCTGTAATCATTTGGCAGAAGGAAGTTGTGGCACAGCAGATGACGCGAAGATTGCGGCGTTAGCCGCTTTGGTCGAAATCCAACGAAAGGAAAAGTGCAATGAGCCAACTGGCAACTAGTCCCGATGAAGCCTTATTGGCGATGCCGCACGACGTGGCGATCATCAAGATCGAACAGGACACGATCATGGCGGCGGCGCTCGCCCATCCCAAACGCCGCGAAGACATGATCGCTCACATCAAACAGGAATTCGATTTATTCCCGGCGATCGCGGAAAAGGCGTTGTACTCCAAGCCGATCGGCAAGGCAAAGAATCCGAAGACTGGCGCGTACGATGGACCACAACAATACGCAACTGGTCTATCGATCCGCGCCGCCGAAATGATCGCGGAAGCGTACGGATTCAATCGTGTCTGCAATAGCGTCCGCGACCTCGATGACGATACGGCCGAAATCGAAGCGAGATATATTTCGTACCAGTCTTGTCGCCAGTGGACCGAAAAGAAGATCCTGTCCAAGTGGTACAAATCGGCCGGCGGAACAATGGTCCGTCATCGCGACGATCGTTTCTACAACGTCGTTTGTAAGGCGGAAATGTCGAAGTTGATTCGTGAGTGCATCCTCCGCGTCTCGCCCGCGTCACTGAAAGCCGCGATCGAATTGATGGCGGCGAAGATCCAGTCGGAATTACTAACGCCGCAAACGAAGAAAAATATCCTGGATTGGTTTACATCGAAAGGCGTGGACGCGCTGACGATCGAAACGCATCTTGGACGCAAGCAAGATTCGTGGACCAAAAATGATTTCGCGACTCTCCAAGGGATCAAGAACGCGATCGAGGATGGCGAATGCACCGTCGCGGAAGCGTTCGGCGAACAGAAGCCGCAAACAGCAGCGACGCCGACCGGAGGCGTGTCAGGCGCTGATCTGACGGGCGCGGCGTCAAATGACATGGCGGACGATCAAAAGCCGTTCAGTAACGATCCTGCGGACCAGAAAGAAAACCTCGAACCGCCGCCCGCCGAAAATCGTGGCGAACTCGTGTCGCCAGATCGATTAGAAGTTCTCAATACGACGTTGGCGCAAGCCCGCGAAGCGAAGATCGACTTGACGGATATCCTTGGTGGTAAATGGGCGCGCGACTTGACGCCCAAAGAAGCCGAAGAAGCGATCGCTGAACTCGAATCAAAATTGAATCCAGGCGGCGGGAAGCGGAAGAAGAAAACACAATGACGTTTGCCAGCAAGACGACAGTGCCGGAAGCTCGATCTCGCGATGAAATCGAACGGACGCTAGCGCGGTACGGGGCTGATTTATTCGTGTACGTCCAAGAGCAAGGTCGAGCGGAGATCATGTTTCGGTCCGATGGCCGGCGGGTTCGGTTTGTGTTGCACTTTCCTGCCGAAAAAGAGATGACGACGCGTCAGAAATACGAGCAAGCCAGGCGGTCGCTATGGCGATCATTGCTATTGTGCATCAAGTCGAAGCTGGAATCCGTCGAAGCGGGGATCGAAGTTTTCGATGAAGCGTTTTTGGGCCAGATCGTCATGCCGAATGGACGGACCGTCATAGAAGAAACTTTACCGCAAATTGAGCAAGCGTACGAATCGGGCGATGATGGGCCGCTTTTATTGACAGTAGGGAAAGGAAACCGATGAAGCACACAACCGAAGGCGTCGAGTTCGTTCAACTGGAAACTCGCGACGGTATAGCGTACGTCAACCCGGAACAAGTTACGTGGGTGCATTGCGACCGCGATGACTCGCTGAAAACATTGGTCTACGTCGGTGACGAATCGAGCGTGATCCACGAGCCGCTCGACACCGTCCTCGCGAAACTGCGCGGCGACCAGTTGCTCAGATGCCCTAGATTCACGCCAGCCGACGAAAACACGGAGCCGTTGAAGATTTTCGTGGTTTGCCCGGCGCTGGATTGGCATGATTTTGTCCGTGAACTTTCGGTTTTGGATGACCCGAAAGTTCATCCAGTGATCCGCGCCATCAACGATCAACTCGCCCTCTTTGGCTCGATCCTCAAAGAGGAAATCGCGGAGCGGGAAAACAAAGCTGAATGAAAGTCGGATCGATCTGTACCGGCGTTGCAACCGAATGCCTAGCGTGGCATCCGCTCGGTTGGCGTTCGCAATGGTTCGCCGAAAACGATCCGTTCTGTTGTGCGTTATTGAAACAGCGATACCCGAAGATCCCGAATTACGGCGACGTATTGGAGATGGATTTTGAGCGATGCAAGCCAATCGACATTCTCGTGGCCGGAACTCCCTGTCAAAGTTTCTCAGCAGCCGGACGCGGAGAAGGATTGGACGATCCGCGTGGTAGATTGTCGCTGCGGTTTTGTGAAATTGTTGACGCAACACGGCCCCGTTGGTTCGTTTGGGAGAACGTCCCTAGAGTCTTGTCGAACGACGGAGGGCGGGCCTTTGGAGCCATTATCGGGGCGATGGATGAACTCGGGTATAGTCTCGCATGGCGAATCCTGGACTCTCAAAACTGGGGAGTCTCGCAGCGGCGCCGTCGCGTCTTCGTTGTTGGCTACTCTGGCGGAACCTGGCAGCACCCCGCGGCGGTACTTTTTGAGCGTCACTGCTTGCAAATGGATACTTCGCAAGGCAAAACGCAGGAAACGAAATTTAAGTCGGGCCCTCCGTCAGGGGCTTTTAATTGGCGCGAGGATGATTTCTCGTTGAAACACTATTCGCCTTGTCTTGGAGAACTTGATGACATCGCGATCGTTGGAACGCTGACAACAATGGACGGAGGGCCCAACGTCGGTGAGTCGGCGACTTACATCCCCTCGGCTGCCGGCGTTCGCCGTTTAATGCCGATCGAATTCGAGAGACTACAAGGATTTCCGGACAATTATTCGTTGGTCGATTACCGCGGAGGGCCCGCCAAAGATCGCCCGCGCTACCGGGCCATCGGAAAAGCTATCACCGTTCCGGTGTTGGAGTGGATCGGCGAGCGGATTTAAATGGTTGATCAAATCAGGGGGTGAGAGATGAGACCGATACCGATCATTCTGTCGATAATACCGGCGCCTACGGCTTTAATGGCTAAATTTGCGCAGGACGACGGCTCGATTCAGAAAATTCCGTGTGTCTGTCTTGCGATCGTCCAAGTTGATGCGGATGATCCTGAATCGAGAGAAGTTCGGGCGATGGACGCAACCGGTGACTTTATCGAGTTCGTGGATGTGTGTTCAAATTTTTGCGGCTTCGAATGGGTTTCCGACGGATCGCCCGCAAAAGCTATGACGACCGAGCTTTCCCCTGATCAAGAAGCCGCGCAACCGAAAATATGAGCCCATGAGTCAAAGGATCATAATTGCCAATTTACGCGCGTATCGACGCGTAAAAGCGCGCAAAAAATAGTTGGCCGATCGGACTTGACAGACACATCGACCTGTGATTTAATGTCGCCTAGTTTCGTATAGTTCGGCGCGACGGAAATTCCATGGAAAAAGACCAAAAAGAACCGATCCGACTCATTGGCGTCGAGGAAATGGCGGAACTTATGGATCTTTCCCGCGCGACCGTTTGCCGAATGGCTCGCGCTGGCGAGATACCGTCCTACCGCGCGCCGGGCAGAACGGCGCCGTACCGATTCGACGTGGCTGAAGTCATGGACGCTTTGAAGGTCGAACCAAAATGCGAACCCGACTGTTAAAACCAGCGTTTTTTAAAAATGAAGAACTCGCTGAATTAGATCCAATCGTCCGATTATTGTTCGCTGGTTTGTGGTGCATAGCCGACGCCGACGGGCTGATCGAAGATCGTCCGAAACGGATCAAAGCGGAACTTTTCCCGTACGACGATTTCGACGTTGGCGACTCCCTTCTTAAATTACAAACCGCAAAGTTCATCATTCGGAAAAGTAATAATGAAGGTTTCGCTTGGATCGAAATTTTAAACTTCCGTAAGCACCAAAAGCCGCACGCTCGGGAACCGGCGATTGTCAGCGCCGCGATGAGTCCCGAAAAAACCGGACAAGTCCCGGCCGGTCCCGAAAAAACGCGGCGCGCCGCTGCAAAAAGTCCCTTAACCCTTAACCCTTCTCCCTTAACCCTTAACCCTTCTGCGCCGAGTCCCGGCGCATCGCGGCCGACGGCATCGGAAATTGTCCAATGGTGGAATCAATTCGACGATTCCATCGCCTCATCAGTCCAGGAACCTCCATCAGAGGCCGTGTGCGCGTCTGTGCGCCGTTTCGATGCAGAGGATGATGTCCGACTACCCTTCGATGATCTGACGGCCTTGGCGCACCAAATACGCCAATCGGCATATCTGCACGGTAAGCCATGGTTTAGGCTACTGTGGTTATTCGGAAAGGATAAGGAGACGGGCGAGAATAACGCCGCCAAGGTATTGTCTGGGAGATACATCGATAAGGCAAAGAAGAAAAAGAGCGGCGAATTGACGGAGAAGGAAAAGTTGGAAAGAAGGGTAAAGCGGACAAAAGAGGCGATAAAGAAAGGTGATCTTGAAGATCGGCGCACGAACGATCAGGTTTGTTTTGGGCAGCCGGTCCAGGTCTGTGACGCGGAAGAATGGGAGAGGGTGAAAGATGAAAGCTCTGACTAAATTTTGCGAAGAATTTTTGGGTGAAATTCCGAATCGACCAGCGTTCATTTTGGCATATTTTCACGCGGTGCAAATTTGCGAGTGCCTCGTCGCCGGCGGTTTCGAAATCATCGAGTTGAAGATCGCGAAAAACAAAGAACTGCGGTGGATGCAAAACGGGATTTGGATCGTCGTCCGTCACGCTGACAAAACCGGTAGCGTTTGGGTGAAAGAAGGTGGCGAGATTTGCGTTTGGCCATTTCAGGACGTCGTTGACAACTTTTTCGGCGGCGACCGATGGGAAACAGTTGCGCTTTGGAGGGATTAATGAAATCGATGCTCAAAGCCGCGATCAACGCTGCGGAAAGTTGCGTTTGGATCGGCAGGTGTTACCACGGCAATATTGCTTGCGATTCGTGTCTGAAGCCGAGGCTTCGTTTCTATCCGTCGCGCCGATGGGCGATCCCCGTCGGCCCAGTTCGGTTTGTCTCGATCGAGTTGGTGAAAGGAAATGGAAAATGAGCGAAACCACGAAAGGAAGCCGTAAAATGAACGAACCGAAAGGAAACGTGGTGGACAAGTACGATAAAGAGGTCGCATATCTCACGGGAAATCCTGGTAAAATCCCGGACGCATGGTCATCGCCCGATATCAATAGAGGTGGACTTTTATTCCAATGGTGTACGCTAAGCGGCGGCGAGGAAGAACATCCGGATAGTTTCGAAACGTGCGGTTGTTTGACGCAAGTCCGGGGCGGCGGCTATTCTGCCTGGACGGATAAATTGACTGAACAAATTCAGAATGATGTGCGGATACCGTTGTCTGAGTCTGGGATCACTGTTGACGACCTGCCCGTATTTGCCGAATGGCAGCGACGCCTCGATAAAGAATTAGGTCGCAACATGGGAGAATTGACGGCCCTTCCCAACGAGAACGATTTAAGTGGAGGCGATGCCTGATGGGCAATTGTAAAGGTAGATATTGTCTTCATGAAGCGACCGAAATCATCAAGATGCTGAAGCGGGCCACAGGGAAATACGGTTGTTGGTGTGAAATAGCAATCGGCAATCCGATGGTCAAAAGCCACAGTGAAGCGTGCGAACGTGCGCGGGCATTCATCGAAAGGGCGGAAGGGAACTAAAGATGTCGATACATGTGATATTTCGATGCGATCTTTGCAAGAACGAAGGCGGAAAAATTCTCGATGTCGTTCAGTACCCGAACCATGCGAAATTCGATCCTGATCAACCTGTTCGGAGTCACGTTTGTTTTGATTGCATCAAGATTGTACGCCAATGGTCTCCGGAGGAAATGCAAAAACTCGGTGTTGAAACGGCTAAAGTTTAAGGGGAGCCGATGGCCAAGAAACGGAAGAAGAAGGGAATCTCGTCGATGAAGGAATCGCTCGCTGATCAGGTCAAAGACGTGAAGCCGGCTGAACCGAAGCCGCCGAGACCTCTTGTACGCGTCGAACCCATGATCGAACGGAGCGTTCACGAAGTACCGGGAGTGATTAAGGATGCGGTGAACCTGATCCAAGCTCAAAAACTATGGCCGTTCACGATCTGCGGCGGGCCTGGAATCGGCAAGACGTGCGCTGGTTTATGCTGGCTCGATCACATCCAAAACGTGATTCAGAATAGCGTGGGAATGTACTGGCGAGTCTCCGATCTGGTTGTCCATCTGGCTAAGGCTGTTCGCGGTGAAGCGTACAATGCGAGCGGCTACAAAGAAACACGCGCTGGGTTCTTTCGGAAGTGGAGTTCGGCGACGGCTTGCGTTCTTGATGAAGTTGGCGCGGACGAAATTATACCGGGCGTGTTTGAATACCGAAAGGTGCTTCAATCCGTTTTATTCGATGCGATCGATAGCCGATCGTCAGCGTCACCACGGAAGCCGCTCATCATCTTGTCGAACTACTCGATCGATGATCTTGAGGAAAAGGAACGCATCACACCGAGGATCGCGTCGCGGATGCGCGGCGGCGTGGTGATGGATGGTTTCGAACTGCCCGATCGGAGGTTGCAATGAAATTTTTACGTGATCCATGGTTTTGGCTGGATATGTTCATCTGGCAAGGTTGTTACTGTTTCGGCGTCTTTTGCGGATGGCTGGCTTGGGCATGAAACGCGATCCATGGTTTTCGAAGCAGCGAACCGCACAGATTCTCGACGCGGTCGAGGATTGGGCGGACGGTTACATCATGATTCGCGAGACCGGTTGCGTCTTGGATAACGGTCGGCTCGACGCGCTGCTGGTTCCTTACCAATGGCAAACTCCAATCATGCAACGCCGATACGATCCACGACGACGATTCGGGTTGATCGGCGTCGAAGTCAAAGCAACCCGCGCCGATTTCCAACGCGGCCTAAAACGGAATCAGTTTCAAAAGTACGCCGATAAACTTGACGGCCTCTACGTCGCCGCCCCGATGAACAT
>SDBT01001022.1_pt1 | contig 47563 bp, 85 predicted proteins | sample 2277101 | NCBI WGS metagenome assembly SDBT01 (sample SAMN10404973, study PRJNA504765) | marine sediment metagenome | isolation source: marine sediment core GS10_PC15, 103 cmbsf | place: Arctic Ocean: Southern Knipovich Ridge | collected 2010 | reverse complement strand
TATGGGATCTTAGCAGATTTAATTATAAATATGGGTTATAGTGTCACGAGAGTTATTTGTATAAGTTCGATACATGGAAAAGAGGCAGGAGTTAATCAAGCATTCACAGCAGCAAAAGCAGCTCAAATTGCTTATATGAAAGTTTGTTCTAGGAAATATGGGGGAACAACATTTAATACAATTTGTCCAGGTCACATCTATGTAAATAAACCCTTTCCTTATGAACCAGAAATAATTGGTAAACCAGAAGACGTTGCTAACTTAGTAACATTTCTCTGTAGTGATCTTGCAAGCCATATAAACGGTGCCACTATTACAGTAGATGGTGGAGAGTCTCATTCTTTTTAGATACATTTAAAAACATAATACTATTAAATATATTAATATGCATAAAAGTGTTAAACCAAAAGAGAGAATCAGAGCCATAAGTGTAGGATTCAAACAAAGACAGTTAGATTTCTTAGACAAGTATGAAAATATAAATATTCACAAATTATGTAGGGCTGCCCTAGAAGAACAAATTAAACTAACAGACGAAGATTTTTTAGGAGAAATTAGAGACATTGCAGGAGTAGCTTACTCTATTGACTCTGGACATACACCAGCAACAGTAAAAATTTAAAATGAAAAGACAATTTGACAAACAAGAAAAAGAATTAACTGAACGAAACACAAAAAGAAACAGAGAACAATTAAGTCGACTAAAAGAAGACATAAAATATACAAAAGATTTCGTACATCTAAAAAAGAAGTGGAAAGAATATAATCTTCAAAGAAAACAAGAGGAAGAAGAAATATTAATAAATAATTTAGACAAATCAATTGAAGCAATGAAAAGTAAAATAGGAATGTTACAAGAAAATATCAAAGTATCTGAAGATCAATTAAAAAATGGTGTCGAAATAAAGATACCAAAATTAGTAAATTAGAGGAGGTATAAAAATGAGTGAAATAATGAACCCAACAGAACAACAACTAGCACCAGATAGTCTAGGAGAATCTATGGTTCCAATAAGTGATGCAAGAGGTAGAATATATCCAGAAGGAACAAGATTCAATAGAGAATTAGTCGAACAAGAAACAGCAGCAAATAAGAAAGGACTTCCTTTTGCTAGTCGAGTTGCAAGAGACGATTACAAAGAAGATGTAGAAAACCAAAAAACTTTACAAATGAAAGAATTCGGATTCATAAATAAAGTCAAGTTAAAAAAACCAAAAATGAATTGGAAAAAATACAGTGACTTAAAAAACTTTGAAGTAATAGAAGAAAAAGAAGTCCCAGATGAGTATTTGAATAAAATACATCCAGGTTTAAGAGTATTAGCAAAAAGTACAGTATACAAATTTAAAGGATATAAAGAAAAATACAGACTAATGGAAGACGGACCTAGTTCAATCAAAAGAGCACAAGAAGTTGTAAAGAAGTTAACAGAGCCAATAAAGGTGACATCTTCAAATGAGTGACTTAGAAACAACTATTTTTGTAATATTAATGTATGTTTTAGGAGTTGTTACGGGGATGGTACTCTAAAATGAGAGTAAGGAATGGAGTTAGTATTTGTGTAAGTGCTGAAAATCATAAGAAACTAAACGACATAAAAGAAGCTAAGTTCTTGAGTAGTTTCAATGAAGTAATTCAGGAGCTTTTAGATAAATGAGATTGGAAAGGATTGAAATATTGGAAGAGAAAGTTTCAATGTTGATTAAAATTGTTCAAAGGTTAGATGATAATCAAAGTAAAATGATGGATGTGTTAGAAAAATGACATTAAAAACACTGAAAGATTTAGCATTTATAGATGAAAAAGGCTCAATAGAAGTAGATATTGCAGAGTTAAAAAAAGAAGCAATCAAGTGGGTTAAACATCTTATAGATAAAAGAGGGCTTGGTGGTTCTGGTGCATATGATGAGTTATGGATTAGACATTTCTTTAACATCACCGAGAACGATTTAAAATGACTTCAAAAGAAATTACAAAAATAATGAATATGGTAAGAGATTTGTTGAATCATGAAATGGCTTTTCATCAATTTGCTAAAATTCTTACTGAGGAAATGCAAGAATGAAATGTAAAAACTGTGGACATCCAAAGAATTATCATGTAGACCATAATTTAAGTTGTAATGCTTTACATTGTGCTTGCAAACAATTCATCCCTTTTGAAGTACTAAAACCTACTAATGAATGTCAAATTAGTAATCATAGTCCTCAATCTGGTTTGATGCCAGTTAAGAAAATTGAATCAGTTTCTGAAGACAAAGACCCCGATAGTCTGAAGTGCTTAGATGAAAAAGGTACGAATACCTCCTCGGGGTCGGCTTTTATATTGAGTGATAAAATTACACATTTAGTTTATGATGAACCACATATTCAAGTAAAACATGTCGCAGAATTCATCCGGAGATTGAAAGAAGAAATAAAATTAAACATGAAATGCGGACATAGAGACTCATTCACAGGACTTTGTGGACTTAGTATCGCTATGTGTGATGGATGTTCAGAAACATTAGATATTATTTATGAAAAGATTGACAAACTCTCAGGAAGTTTCAAATGAGGTTTTTATGTTGGTTAGGATTTCATAAGTTCAGACATATAAAATGCTGTCAAACAGGCAAAAGAGATGGAAGGAGATTTTGTCTTTATTGTTTGAAAGGAGATTATGAATGACAACAAGTAAAGAAGGCAAAGCTAACAGAGCTAAAGGTATGAGATTTGAGTTAAAAGTTAGAAAGGACTTAGAAGCTAAAGGTTGGATTGTTGACAAGTGGACTAATAATGTTGAGATTCAAGCTACTGGTTCAATGGGTGAAATCATAGTTGCAAAGATGCACCCAGCTAAATCATTCAGAGGGATAACTAGACAAAACGGATTCCCTGACTTTATGGCTTTTAGGTCAGTTTTAGACAAATTTTCAAAATACAGAAGTCAATTCCCATTAATACAAATTGGCAGAGAAAACTTGATTAATGATATGGAAAATGAAGTTAAGGAAATTTATGAAGTAATAGGAGTTGAAGTCAGAATGAATGGGAAGTTGAAGAAAGTAGAGAAAGAGAAATGTCAATGGTATCTTGATAATAATATTTTCAGTGTGATTAAGATAGCAAGTAAAGGAGAAAAGGGAGAAATAGTTTACAAAGAATACTCTCAAAAGTAACAAGAAATGGCCAAACTAAACTTAAAAAAAGTAAGAGTAGAAATGAAACTGACACCAAACTCTATGACTTTACTAGCACATAACTTGGGAGTAGCCAGAAGATCACTGTATGCATTTTTTGATAAGTATCCAGAATTAAAAGAAGAAATGGAAATAGAAAGAAATAAAGAGATTGATCGAGTAGAACATAGATTATACTCAATCGCTTTAGTAGGTGATGCAAAAGACACTTCAACATTTAATTCAATAAAATTAATTCTAGGTAAAAATCGAGGTTACTCAGACAAAGTAGAAAGTAAGACTGAACATAAAGGAGATGGATTTAAACTAATAATAGAGAATCCAAAATGAAATGGAGAGAAGATGGAAACCTTCCAAACGACAAAGAGAAGCTTTTGATATATTAGAAGATAAACAGACTACTGAATTGTTCTATGGTGGGGGTGCAGGTGGAGGTAAGTCTTATCTTGGTTGTGCATGGTTAATAATCTGTTGTTTGAGATACCCTGGGACTAGGTATCTAATGGGTCGAGCCAAACTTAAATCTCTTAAGGAGAGTACCTTTCTGACGTTTTTAGGCATATTACGTGATTGGGGTCTAAAAAGAGATATTGATTGGAAATATAATGCTATTGATGGAGTAGTCACATTCATTAAAACAGATTCCCAAATTTATCTTAAAGATTTATTTCCTTATCCATCTGACCCAGAATTTGATAGTCTAGGTAGTACAGAATACACTGCCTCATTTATTGATGAAGTGTCTGAAATTACTTGGAAAGCTAAGAATATAGTAATGAGTCGTATAAGGTACAAACTTGATGAATATGGTTTGATTCCTAAATTACTTATGGCATCTAATCCAGCCAAAAACTTTGCTTATGATGATTACTGGAGACCTTGGAAAGATGGTAAGTTGGAAAAATATAGACGTTTCGTCCCTGCTTTAGTAGGTGACAATCCTTTTATGAGCAAACATTATGAAGAAAATTTACTTAAGTTGGATAAAAACTCAAAAGAAAGACTACTTTATGGAAATTGGGATTACGATGATGATCCAAGTCGTTTGTTTGAATACGATGAAATACTCAACATTTTTACTTGTGATGAATGGTTTCCAGGGACTAGAGACAATCAAACATACATTTCAGCAGATATTGCCAGATTTGGTAGTGATAAAAGTGTAGTAATAGTTTGGAAAGGATTAAGGATTCTTAAAATATATGATGCAGAAAAACAAGATACTAAAAAAACAAGGGATGCTATCTTAGCAATTGCTAAGATATTCCAAGTACCACCAAGAAATATTGTCGTCGATGATGATGGTGTAGGTGGTGGAGTTGTTGATCAAATTAAAGGATGTAGAGGTTTCGTTAATAATTCAAGAGCATTTGAAGTAATGACATTAACAAAAACTAGTCTAATAAAACATAATTTTGCTAATCTGAAGACACAGTGCTGGTTTAAATTAAGTGAATATGTGCACGATGGCCGAATAAGTTCGGAACCATTGTCTCAAGAAGTTAAAACTTTGATAATTCAAGATTTGGAACAACAAAAAGTAAAAGACGTCGATATGGACAATAAACTGATAATGTTACCTAAAGAAGAAATTAAGGAGAAATTGAAGGGTAGATCGACTGATTACGGTGATGCTCTAATGATGCGAATGCTTCTTGAGGTGCAACCAAGGAGCAAGGCAATGATAAGATAACTATATAGGACTTAAATCAACTTTTATAAATTAATTTTGGTTAGTTAATTAATGCCAAGAAAGAGCAAACCAATGATCTATGTTTCTAAGAAGGATAAGTCTGATTACTACAATGGAAAATTTGGTGGAATGCTTACTGAAGATTTCAAAGGGAAAGTAATCAAAAAAGAGATAAAATTTCCAAAAGAATTAGGTGAAGAACATCCATTTGATTTCCAGAAAGTTGAAGACACACTAAAGAACTTTGGATTACTTAATGCAGCAGTAGATAAATATGTAGATGCTGTTGTTGGTGATTTTACTGTCGAAGCAAAGAATGAAAATGTTCAAGCTATTATAGACAATTTCGTAAACGATACTGATTTTGTAAGTCATCTGAGAGATTGGGTCAGAGAAGCTATTCATAAAGGTAATGGATTCATGGAGTTAGATTTAGATGATTCAAAGATTCGTGCATTAAATGCTAAAGGAATGTTTGTTGAAAGAAGTGATGAGGGAGAAGTTGAAGGATATAACCAATGGATTCAAGAGAAAACAATGAGTAAAAAGTTAGATATTGTCCCTTTTGACAAAGAAAAGATAGCTCACTTACCAATTAATCGAATAGCTGGAGACGCATATGGTCAAGGTTTTGTTAATCCAAATATGACTACTATCAATCTACTTATGGGTGGAGAGTTAGATTTACACCAAATCATGAAAAGAAAGGCTGGTATGCCTATTATTGCCAAGATTGGAACACCAGAAGCACCTGCCACTAAAGGTGATATGGATGAAATGAATGGTCTGTTACAATTCATGACCAATAAAACGGAATGGGTAATAAATGAGGCAATGGACTTGAGTGTACTAGATTTCAAAGATGTAGGTAAAAATTCTATGAATTTGTCTGATCATGATGTTCAAATGTTGGCTATGGGTATGCAGATTCCTATGGTGTTATTAGGTATTGCAAATATTCCTGAAGGATTAGCGAAGGTACAATTAGAGAGTTTTCAAAGAAATATTGTAAGCATTCAATCAGATATTGAAAAAATTATTGAAGAGAAGATATTCAAACCATTACTTGAGGCACAAGGTGTAGAATTATCTGATCAAGTAGAAAAAACAATTGACGGTAAACCTATTGGTTTTAGTGAACAAGTTAAGTTTAAATGGAACTTACCAGGTGAAACTGAAATAAACAGAAGACTAGAGAGGGTTGAAAAAATGCTTGGTGGAATGGTTCAAATCGGAGAAAATCTTAGACGAATGTTAGAAAAAGAATATGCAAGATTGATGGGATTCGAAGAGGATCAAATTAATATGTTAAGAGATCCAGAAGATGGTTTAGATGATCAAAAAGAGGAAGAAGAAAAAGAAGAGAAACAAGCAGCCATTGATGCAAAGAATCAGAAACCAACCCCGAGTTCGAACCCGGATCAACCTAAAGGAAATACTGAAAGAAAGACTGAAGAAAATATCCCACAGCCAGAAGTACCAGGAGCAAAGCCAAATGCTAATCAAAGTCATCATATGCATGGAGAAGGATGTGGTCAGCAACTATCTGAAACAGATACAAGTGATCTAACTGTTCAAGAGTGGGTCAGTTTGAATGAGTTTGAGAATTTTAACTATTCAGATTATGTAATAGAGGTATTAAAACAAGTCAAAAGGGATGAATTTAGTTTACTACTTGCAACTACACAACAACAATTAGAAGAAGGATTACTTCCACCAAGTGAAATAGAAAAACTAAGAATAATCTTATCTGATGGATTCAAAAAGAATCAAACAATCAAACAAATAGAGAAACAAATTAGAGATAATGTTCAGTTAAACGATAGACTAAAAGACGGTAAAATAACATCAAAAGCGGAGAGTCGACCTAATGCTTTGGCTCGAACAGAAACTGTCAGACTAGCAAATCAAGGGTTACTTAATCACTATAAAATAAATAATGTAGAAAGAGTTAGATTTCTTGCAGCATTGTCTGAAAGAACTTGTCCTATTTGCGAAGAATTAAATGGAACGGTATTCACAATGGCTGAATCTGGTGGGATAATTCCTGTTCATTCAATGTGTAGATGCTCTTGGGTACCTTTGATTGAATAATGGGACAGCCACAAATTGATAAAGTATCATTTGGGACAGTAACTGTCACTAGAGATCATAGTGCAATTCATGATGGAGATAGTTATACTTTGTTTTCATCTGGTGCCGGTGGAACAGATACACAATCAAATATCCAAATAGATACACCTAATTCAACAACTTGGTTACACATGTTGCCTATGGCAAGGAGTAGTACAGAAGCAAACTTTAAATTATTTGAAGATCCGACTCTTTCAGGAGGAACTTCAATGATTACAATAAATAGAAACAGAAACTCCTCAAATACAAGTTCGACTATAGGTTTATTGAATCCAGTGATTAGTGGAGCAATAGGTGTTCAAACAAGTGGAACAAATTTAATAGAAGAACATTTTGGAGCAGGAAGAAATACGGGAGGAGTAACTAGAGGAATAACAGAATGGATATTAAAATCTGGAACAACTTATTTATTTTCAATAACAAGTGAGTCAGCATCAAGTGATATTTCAATGGAATTAAATTGGTATGAAAACGTAGATAAGAGTTAATGGAGACAAAATGAGTGATATAAAAATAAGATTAAGAATAGGGGAACAAGGTATAGAAACTAGGCAAACTCAGAGAATAACAGGAAAATTAAAAGCATTTATTATTACTTACACAGGATCATTCCCTGTGACTATTCACATTAATAGTGAATTAGGTTATCCAATACTTAGATTAGATAGTTTCAGTGGAACAGAATATATTGTTCCAAGTATTCAACCAAAAGATTTTAGAGGTTGGGGATTTTCATATGGCAATGAAGAGTACAAACTGGATGAAAAATTAAATATAAGTGTACAAGGAGAACAAAACGAAATTGTGCAGATAATAGTAAGAACATAATGGCAACCGCAATAATTGATGGAATAGGAAGTGGTAATAAAGTAATAGTCGATAACTCGAATAGGCTTTATACAACTGGAAGTATTACAAGTATGCCTAGTATATCAGTTGCAACAGGTAGTCAAGTTTGGGTACAAAATCCAGTGGGAATAAGCGGAACAAGAGAGATTGGATCAGTAGTAATCAAGTCGGCACCATTGATAGGTGTATCTGGAGCAATATTTGATAGCGGAGATATTACAGGAAGCATGGTCATCTCATCTTCAACAAGACTTGGAGTATCTGGAAATATTAATGTGAATAATCCTGTTGGTATTAGTGGAACTAGTGACATAGGTAGTGTGGTAATTTCATCTGCTCCACTTTTAGGAGTTAGTGGATTAATATTCACAGATGGAAATCTAACAGGCTCAATGGCCATGAAAGGAACAGGAAGCATGGTAATAGCCTCTTCTGTTAGATTGGGTGGTTCTATAGTTAATCTTCCAGGAGATCTTGGTAGTGTTGTTATAGCATCAGCACCATTGCTTGGAGTAAGTGGTCTAATCTTCACAGATGGAAAGATGACTGGAAGTATGGCCATGAAGGGTATAGGAAGTATGAGAATTGCATCTTCTACTTTATTAGGTGTAAGTGGATTGATTTTTACAGATGGTAATTTGACAGGTTCTGTGTCTCTACAAGGAGTTGGTTCAGTAATTATTAAGTCTGCGCCCTTAATTGGAGTTAGTGGTTTAATTTTTACTGGGGGTAATTTGACTGGAAGTGTAGCAATACAAAATGAAATAACTATGCAAGATGTTGGTTCTCCTTGTTTCAAAACTTCATATTTAATAGCAAGTGGTGCATGGTCTCAGACTTGGTCAATTGGTGGCGCTGGAAGTAAATTAGAAATTCATGGATGGCATATATCTACTAATTTACCAGGACAAGTAAGAGTTTTGATTAGTGGTGTTTCAAACAATGCATATGATAGTGGTTTAATTGCAAATTATTTTGTAAATTTTGCTTCTGGTGGAGTAGTAGAGAAAACATTTGCTACACCTATTATACCAGCTGGTGCGGGAAGTGCGATTGGGTTTGGAACATCGAGTGCTGGAAGTACTAATTTTACTATTTTTGGTAGAGAGGTGAAATGATAATTAAAATAATTGGAACAATCTATATTCAATACACAGCGTAAAAGGAGGTAATAAAAAAATGACATTTACACAACAAGAAGAAGAAATTTTAAAATTGATGATTAATGAATTAAGAACTCGAAAGAAATTAGATGCGATGAGAAAAATAAAAGACACAGAATTTAGAGCAGCACTTAATCCACTTCAAACACAAATAAATGATTCTTATAAGATTGAATTTAATTCACTACAAAGTGATTATAATCAAGCTGAAAAAGATATTGAGGATATGTTTTAATGGCAATAGTAATAGGAACAAATAGTGGTTTTGTAACAGTTGCACCGACAGTAGATCCAGGAGGTACTGCTGTTCAAATAGACATTATATCTTATGTTTCGAAAGATACAAGTCCCTCAACAGCAGCAAAGATAACTGAAATTGGATGGTGGTGTGATACTGCAACAGAGGAATCTAATTTTGAAGTTGGACTTTATGCTGCTGATGGAGCAGTAGTTCCTAATGAAGCAGGAACAAGATTATATCATGATAATTTAAATGCAAAAGGAACAAGTCTAGGATGGAAAACCGTGTCTGTTGATTGGGATATTGATGGAGATACTGATTATTGGATAGGTGTCCAAGTGGATAATACTACTACTGTTACACGGACAAACCAGGTAACTACAGGTGGACCTGGTTTCGACTTCCGTGTAGCTGTTGGGGCTTTATTTGACCCCTATGGTGGTGGTGCTATAAATGAACCAAATGGAATGATGGCTTTTTATGCAGTTTGGGAAGCAGCAACAGGAACAAACCACCAAATAATTAGTGGAAATGGATTAAGTTGGTTTACTACAGAATATTTTGGAGTTTGGATAACATTATTTTCATTTGTTGTATTATCAATAATTAATACACTTAAACAATTTAGTATAGGATAATGGCAGAATTTGAAAAAATAAAAACAGAAGAAGAATTAGAAGAGGAACTAGAAATACAGATTAGAAAGTTTTTTATAGACATGGATCGTATTAGTAGAGTAGCTCAGAGAATACCAGCAAATAACTTTATAGGTTTTGATTTGCAAACATTCTTACTATGGAAAAATGATAATAAATGAACAGACGAGACCAAAATGTAGAAAGTGTGAAAGACCAGGCACAATAATGTTAACAGACATGTGGGTATGTGGTAAATGTTTAAATATAGTTTTAGATAAAATGAAGAAAGATATGGAGAAGGTTCTCTTGGAAGGATGAGTCACAATACAAATTGTAAAGTTTTAAGAAATAGATACAAATGTCCCAACTGTTCAGCAGGATATATGATGGAATGGGCTAAAAATAATCATACTAAATTATGTAGTGAGAAAAATGCCAAATAAAAAATATGGATTTGCTAAGAAGGATTTGAAAAAGGGAGATGAAATAAGAATAGAATTAGGGGAAGACGGACTTTTGCATTCAGAAGAATTAAATTGTTTTGAAAGTATCACTTTAGAGGATTTTAAATGCCTATAATACTTGATCCTATTACAAGACAAAGAATTCTGATAGACGATTTTACAACTGACATAATTTATGATAAAAAAAGTACTAGTCCAGCTTTACAAGATGAGAGTGTACCAATAATTGGTCCTTGGAGAGATCATACAGGAAGTAGATTTGGTATTACTAGTCGAAACGTTTTAGGAAATCCAAGTTCTGCAAATCAATTACAAGGAACAGATGCAGCCATAATGGGGGAGAAATTACCTAACTTGAATATAGTGGGTCAAAATACTGTTCGATTTAGACGAAGAAGAGCCAGAGTTCATGTTGATTTAGGTGAAGGAAAAAGTCATATTGCAAAAAACAGTTCTATATAAAGCGTCAATCAATATATATAAAATAAATTAACTATTAATTTATATGCCAGCAGCATTAGATAGGTGTGTACAGAAAGTAATGAAGACAGGAAAGTCTAAATCAAGTGCATTTGCAATATGTACGACTCAGTTAAAGACTAAAGATTCAAACGACCAATTATTCTTTGAAACCCATGTACCAATCGTAGAGTCTCTAACAGATCAAGATGAATTTATGATAGAGGGTATTGCAATCAATGAAACTACTACAAGTAATGGACATAAATTTATTTCTGAAGAATTAAAAAAAGCTGCACCTAGTTTGATTAATATACCTTTACTAAAAGATCATGATAATTCTGTAGATGCAATAGTTGGAAGAGTTAGAAATGCTTCATTTGATGAGAAGAATAATAACATTCCATTTCAAGCTAAAATTAGTGATCAAAAAATGCAAGAATTAATTAGAAATGGAGATTTAAATACTGTCAGCGTCGGAGCAAGTGTAAATCCAAAAGATATTGAAGAATTAGAAGATGGAACCATCATTCCAAGAAATATTACTTTTAAAGAATTAAGTTTAGTAGCAGTCCCTGCAGATCCTGGAGCAACATTCGGAGTTAGTCTTATGGAATCATATAATCAATGGAAAGAATCAAATTCAACAAATGTTGAAAATAAAACTGAAAGGGGGTTAAAAAATATGACAGAAGATAAACCTGAAGAAAAAACTGAAGAAGAGGAAGATAAACCTGAAGTTAAAGAATCTGAAGAATCTGAGGAACCAAAAGAGCCTGAGGAAAAAGAGGAAGTGGAACCTAAAGTTGATGAGTTAGCTAAGGAAAACGAACTTCTTAGAGAGAATTTAGATCTAAGAAGGAAAAGAGATGAAGCATTAGCTAAGGAAGCTAAAGAAGTAAAAACTGAAAAGCCAAAAGCCAAAAAGGTTAAAGAAACCGAAGAACTAGAGGTAGAAACAGAAGGTTACGAGATCAGTGTTAATGGGAATTCTGCAAGTGTCATAAGGGAGAGGTACGATTCAGCAACGAATGTGAAACCTATGACTCCGTGTGTAAAATAAAATGACAAGTTCAAATGAATTAGGATTTACACCAATTTTTGATGGTGCAGTCCCAAGAACAATTACAGGAAAAGCAAGACAAGATATTTCAGGTGGTCAGTTCGTAGTTATCTCAGGAACAGGAGACAATGTAGTAAGTTCAGGAGTCAACACATTCGCAGCAAATGATTTAGAGTTCGCATTAGTTGTAAGTGGAACAGCCAGTCACGGGTCTAAAGGAATAGATCAAATTAACGGAATCGCAACAGATGACATTTTAAGTGGTGCGTTTGGTACAATTGCAACAAGATGTACAGCATTAGTCAAGTGTGGTTCAAATGTTATTGAAGGAACAAAAATAGTAGCACTAGATCGACATTCTATTGCAACAATTGGTTCAGTACAACTAAATGATATAATTGCAGGCGGTCAAGCAGGTGTTCCAGAATCAAGAGCTATTGGAAGAGCAATTACTGCAGGACTAAGTGGAACAAATCTTTATGCGATAGCGTCATTCGATTTCTAATGGAAACAAGATTAAATCAATGGATTACAACAGGAACAGGAACAGCAGGAACATTACTGTTACCTAGACTTATTTTGGGTCCTTTATTAGAAGAAGTAGACAAGTTCTTATTACCTAGAGAATTAGCTGCAGAAGTTTTCAGTCCAGCTATGTTAGCCAATAAAGGTGGTGTGTTCAATATAAATTTGGATGTACCAAACAGTTTGGATGTAAGAGAAACTGGAGAAGGTGCAGAAATACCAATGGATGCAATGGAACATACTAATGTTACGTTTACACCTACTAAATTTGGTGTAGCAATAAGAATTACTCGAGAAATGATGGAAGATACTCAATTCGAGTTATTGAATAGAAACATTAGGATGACTGGTAAAAGATTCGGAGAGAAAGAAACAGAACTTATCATCGATTTATTAGTTGCTGGAACAGGTGCAACCACAGCTGGTGGAGATGCAGTTACAATAGCTAATATAGTTGAATCTATGTTTGACCTGGAAGATAATGATTATTCACCTTCAGACTTTTTGATTGGAACAGAAATACTTCAAGATTTAAGAAACATCGATACATTCGTAGAAGCAAATAAGGTTGGAAATACAGACATGCTTAGACGTGGATTCTTAGGAACAGTTTATGGTATGAATGTTGTAAGATTCTCAACAAATGCAGTTAGCACAGCAGCTTATAGAAGAAGAGCATTCGTAATAGATAGATTACATGCTTACATGTTGGCTATTTGGAGGGATATAACAGTAGAGAACTTTGATTTACCACTATTCGATATGCAAGGTGCAGCTATAACTTGGAGATTCGATACTCAAATAAAAAGATCAGAAGCAGTGAGTATGATCACAACAAATTAATTATTACTTTTTTTTTGGTTTTTTTGATTTCGGAAAAAAACCAAACGTCTTTTGACGTTAAATAATTAAAGGAGAATAAAATAAATGACAGGAATAGTAGACGGATTAGGTGGCGAAGAAGTCAACCAAGATGTAAACGTACAAACAGGTAGTGTAATAGCGAAAGGTCCAGGTAGTTTTGCTGGTAATTTGTTTGGTTCAGTTGTTGCTAGTAATTTGGGAGATCTTAGAAGTAACTCTATAGATAATGCAACCGAATTGTTTGGATATAAAGTAAAAGCAGGAAGTGTTTTAGTTGGAGATGAATCTTCAGGAGTAATTACTTTTAAGACAAATTTTGCAGATGCAAATTGGTATATAACTTTGAGTCCAAGAAACTGGACAATTCCAGTAGCAAGTAATACAAGTGGAACTGGATTTTCAGTTAGTGGAATTAGAAGAGCATCTGGTTGTTGGGCATATGGACCAAGTGGTACAGTAGCTGACTGGATTGCGGTGGGTATGTAATGGGGACCGAAAATTTAGTGATCGGTTCTGGTTTAACAGTCTTAGCAATAAGTGGAACAGAATTTACACAACCTAGAACTGTAAGTTTGACTTTACTTATGGCACTTAGCGGACATGCATTAATCCCTGTACTTTGTGATTCTACTGGGAGAATAGGAAGTGTATTCTAATGTCCCTGGATACTCTTAGTGGAATAGCCACACATATCTCCGAAAGTTTCGATAATTTACCCAATGGAATAAGTGGTAATTTAATCGAAATAGTAGACATGGCTAGACAACATGTTGCTAATTATACTGGTCAGGAGATTGGTTCTAATTCTATAAGTGTTAAGTTTCAACCTGCTATACTAGACTTTGCAAAGGCTGATACAATTGATATGGTAACTGGTGAAGGTGCAAATGATAATGTTAAGTTATCCGAATTAACGATAGATGGCCAGAGTTCAATGGCGTCTAGTTCGTTTAGAAAAATGGGTGAATTTAAATTAAGAATGCTTGGAAGAAAAGCAATATTCTCTCGTTCACTTTCATAATCATAGAGAAATTAAACATAGCCAGAAATAAGATTATCAATCGTGCAGGTGAAACTATGCGAATCAAATACTTTTCTGTTAGCACAGGAAGTGTTTGGGATGATGAGAGAACGTTAACTGCTAGTGGAACTGATACTTGGATTAGTGGAATTGTTTTACCAGTCAGTTTGAATCGTGGATCAAATGATTCTATCCTAGTAGAACAAGGAAATTTAATCCCATCAGACAAAAAAATATTTGTAAATGGATCTGTTTTGTTTACTGGTTCAATTCTAACATTAAGAGTTCAAATAGGGAGCCCAAATGGAGATGAATATGAATTTGTGCAACCAGGAGGTATTACAAACGTTTGGGCAGATACTGAGATCTATAAGAAAGCATATTTAAGATTTCTTCCTACTGGTGAACTTGAGGGAGAATGACAATCAAGATTATTATTCAAGGAATACCTCAAGTAAGGAGGTTTCTTAAAAAAAAGAATAGAAATGTATTTATACAAACCCAAGTTGGTTTAAAGAATGCAGCACTTTTTATGCAAGGTGAAGTGAAAGAATCTATTGCTGGTCGTCGAGCCGAACCTACCTCGGTAGATACTGGAAGATTCCTTAATTCTGTCGAGAATACTTTACGTAAATTTAGTGCGATAGTCTTCAGTCAAGTTCCTTATGCTAGGATATTAGAATTCGGTGGGAGAAATCGTGCGGCCAGACGACATTTTAACAATTCTTTGGCGAGAAATAGACTAAAAATTAGAAGTATAATATCAAAACAATTAAGATTTATATAATCATCTTATCAATATATATAAATTAATTTAACTATCTAGTTTAAACAATAAAGCGATATTGTTTAATACCAAGTGAGGTAACATGTCAACTAGAGAAAATATTTACGCAGATTTACTAAGTTTCGTAAAGACAGACTTAAATTCAAATATAACAGATCCACTTTCTAGTAGAGGTTCTGACTCAGCATTTGTAATGACTTCTTTTCCACATAAATTTGTAAAATATCCATTAATTACAATTCGAATAAGTAATCTAATTGCCAATAGATCAGGTATGCAAACAGATAGATTGGATATTGAATTAGGTGTAGAAATAAGAATATGGACTAAATCTCAAACTCAAAGAGACAAACTAGCACAACAAATTATAGATCGTTTAGCAGATATTCAATTCACAGGCAGTGGAAGTGTAGAATCTGATTTCCATGATTTCGGAATCTTATCTTCAATAGATGTGGATGAACCAGAAATTAAAATATTTTCAAAAGTAATCGAAGTACAATATCGATTCTTTAATGCTTAAATATGGAGGAAAATTAAATTGGCAGACAGAGACGAACTAGATTGGATCAAAGAACACGAACCTTGGAGACTTGGAAAAGAAGTAAAAGAAGAAGTTCCAGACGAGTCTTGGACAGAGACTAAAATAGAAGATTGGATTGAAAAGAAAGGACTTCCAATTGACTACGACATCAGAAGAAGAACCAAGAAGTGGGCACTTGATAAAATAAATTCAATTAAATAAACAGGAGGATAAACATGGGAAGATATATTTCGGATCAGAATAAAGTAGTAGTAATTCAAGAAAGTGGGACTTATGGAAACACATCAGGTATTGGAAGATGGCCAGGTGAAGTAACTGATATAAGTATAGATGAAAATCAGGGAAAGATAGAAGATAGGTTTTTAGGTAATTTAAGTCGATCATACGGTGATTTTGCAGACGGTCCAATAGATGTAACTGGAACAGTGACTTTGAATGCACAAGATATGTTCTTTGTAGCAAAAGCTATCGGTTCAGTCGGTGAAACAAGTGATACAACTAATACTAATACTAACAGTGTTGTAGTTACTGAACAAAATTCAGATGTTGTACAAAATCCATTCATTAGTGGAATCAACAGAGACGCAACTATACCTTTTAGTTTCACATTAGAAGATTCTAAGCAAGCGGCAGGAACTGGAAGAAATTCAATAAGAACATTGAGAGGATGTGTATTAAATACTGTTAGTCTAAATTTAACTCAGAATGAAAAAGTAACAATCGATGTTGATTTTATGGCACAGAACGTAGCATATACATCTGGAGCAACTACCGCTGTAACAGCCAGAACAGTGCCACCATACTTGTGGAGTGATGCGACATTACAAATGTTTGGTGTAGGGATCAATTTAGGAAGTACTATTCAAGCAGAAGATATTGTGTTTGAAGTTAATAACAATATGACAGCACCACATTACATTAACGGGTCAAGAGTAGCTGCTGAACCATTCGTAGGAAACAGAGACTATACTCTAACGGTTACGAGTGATTTAGATTCAACTACGGCTGCAGTAATTTATGATGAATTTCATCAAGGTGGAAGTGTGTTCAATGCAACATTAACTTTGGATGCTACTAGAGTAGCTATTGGAAGCCAAAGTGCTATAATTACTATGAGTGGTTGTAACCTGACTAGTATGGAAAGACCAAGTACTATTGAAGGAACAAACAAGCAAACTCTAATCATAAGACCTAAAAATGTGGATATGGTAACTTTAGATGATGGAACGAATACAGGTTCATACAATTTGTTTTAAATTAGGTAGGATAAATTTAAAAAGCGTATTTAGTGGTAACTAAAATGAAAAAACAAGAAAAAACATTAGGAATACTCTCAATGATAGTTGGAACTTTTTTTATCATCTTGGGAATTCCTTTGCTTATATTTTTATTTGGAATTGGTCTAATAATCTTTGGATGTTTGTTATTTTCAATTGGAATTAAGTTATACAAAGGAGAAAATATTTCAAAAAAAAGCAAAAGGAGGTAAAAATGGAAAAAGAAGTGATTGTTGGAGAAAAAACATATAAAATTGAAGAACTTAAATACAAAGATGTAGCATCAGCAGGAGATGTTCCAAAGGAAGAAGTAGCAAAGAAAATGATAGTTCTATCTACTGGAATGAGTGATGAAGAATATGATAATCTTTCAATGAAAGAGGGATTAGCTCTTCAAAAAGTTATAAATGATTTTAATGGTTTTGAAGATTTTCAGGATCCTCCCAAGTAATGTCAGAGTTAGCAATTTGTGATTATTTCAAATGGACTCTTGATTATTTAAGGAACTTGGGTCTCAAGGATTATCAAATTGTTATCAAATATATGAAAAAGTTGGAGGTAGAACATAAAAGAGCTATGAGGAAAATAAAAAGATAATGGTATTAGGAATAGGAAATAGTATTGAAATAGTAATTAGTGCAAAGGATCAATTTAGTAAAGTTTTTAAAAGAGCTAGATTGTCTATGGAAAAATTTAGATCCACAGCATTAGGTGTAGCAGCAGTTGGAGCAGGGATAGCTATAGGATTTGCGAAAGCTATACAAACATCTATAGATTTTGAGTCGGCATTTACAGGAGTAAGAAAAACAGTAGAATTAAGTGAAAAAGATTTTGCAGAATTAGAAAAAAGATTCAAAACACTTTCTACGGAAACAGGAACAACATTTATAGAATTATCTAGGATAGGTGAATTAGCTGGTCAATTAGGAGTGGAGGGTGTTGATAATTTATCTAAATTTACAGAAGTTATAGCAGATATTGCTGTTACAACAAATTTAACGGCAGAATCAGCAGCAACGGATTTTGCAAGAATAGCAAATGTGATGCAAGAACCTTTAGAAAATATTGATCGTATGGGTGCAACTGTAGTTGATTTAGGTAATAATTTTGCTACTACAGAAGCAGAGATAGTTACTTTTGCCAAAAGAATAGCAGGGGCAGGAGCTATTGTTGGATTTACCACATCAGATACTTTGGCCCTCGGTACAGCGTTAAGTTCAGTTGGTGTACAAGCAGAAGCTGGTGGAACAGCAGTTCAGATGGCTCTATTAAAAATGAATGATGCTGTAATTGTTGGAGGTGGAAAATTAGGTGTTTTTGCACAAACAGCAGGATTAACTTCTGATGAGTTTGCAAAAAAATGGCAAACAGATGCAGCAGGTGCATTCGAACAATTTATATTAGGATTAGGAAAATCTGGAGATGATGCTAGTAGAATTTTGGATAGTGTTGGTTTGGGTAGTGTAAGAGCACAAAGAGCATTTTTGTCATTAGCAAATGCTGGAGATTTAATAACAGAAACACTAAAGGTAGGTTCTAAAGCATGGGAAGAAAACGAAGCTTTAATTGATGAAGCCCAAAAAAGATATGCTACAATGGAAAGACAAATAGCAAAAACAAAGGCTAAATTTGCAATATTAGGTGATGAAATAGGAGATGCACTTGCACCTCTTATAAGAGATTTTTTAATACCAGTATTAGATAAATTAATTAAATTTTGGAGTTCTTTATCAGAGGGACAAAAACAAGCAATAATTGTTCTTGGATTGGTAACAGTAGCGGTTAGTGCCCTTGCAGCAGCAATAGCTGTTATTACTTTGATCTCTGCTCCATGGTTATTTGTTATTGGAGCTATAATATTAGCAATTACAGGAATTATTTTGTTGATTAAAAATTGGGGTAAAATAACAGGATTACTTGGAGAAAAAATAAAAGAAGTAGCAGATTCAATCAAACAAAGATTCGAGAGTGTCAAAGTAGTTATTCAAACAATTATAGATTTATTATTAACAGCTATTAAACTTGTCGGGAAAGTTACTGGAATCTCTAGTGTTATTGGTATTGGAGGAAAAGCAATATCTTCAATCAGAAATAGATCTGTTGACAATACAATTACTAGTTCAAGTAGGCAAGGTGTCATACAGAATAATATTACTGTAGAACTAGATGGTGAGGTAGTAAGTAGAGTACTTTCAAATGAATTAAATAATAAAATGAGTATATGAAAAATCAAATTGGATTAACTGGACATTTAAGAATTCAGAAACTATCACCAGATGGAAAGATAGAAATTCGAGATATTCCTAATACTATAGTTACTGTTGGAAAAAGCCAAGTTGCTGGTTTGATACTTAGCGATGTGAATGTTGGATCTGCATTTGATCACATTGCATTGGGTTTGGGAAGTTCTACTATTACTCCAGGTGATACTATTTTGGGATCAGAGGCCTTTAGAGAGGCAAGTGTTGGAACTAGAATTACAACCACAGTAACAAATGATACGGCAAGATTCAGTGGGGCAATTGATATTGATGCAGATAAAATAATAAACGAGGCAGGAATATTTAATCAGAGTGGACTAGATACTGGTTTTATGTTAGCAAGAACTAATTTTGTAGGAATTACAGCAGGTAGCAGAGATCAAATAAGTTACTTGTGGGATGTTAAGGTGAGCTAATGAAAAAAATAATATTCAGTTCGTTTTTAATTTTTGTAATCCTAGCTTCTAGTGTATACTTTTTGATGCCAGATAATGTGAGGATTGACATAGAGAATACGAGGACAAAATATTCAGTTTATGAAAATGATTCTTGGGTACTAGCTGCCACAGAATATGTAAATATTTATGATGGAACTACCAAGATGCGTGCAAAGAGTAGAGAATTAATTTATTGGAATGATTCATTTAATGTTTATACTCAGAGAAAATCTGTTTGGAAAGATAATATTACGACAATTCAGACTTACGTGTTTAATAAAAGTGCAGAAAATGTAGAAGATTTTCCAACAGAAAATAAATTTGAATGTTTTAATTGCGAAGGGAAGATTGTTCATTATGAGATAAGAGATATTCTTTACGAAGGTGAAACAAAAGTTATTGAAAGTCCATTCTCCTTTGGGCACAATATGAAAATAGAATGGGGTGAAAGTTCTTATTATTCTAAAGTATTCCAACAAAAAAGTTCAGATAAAATAATAATTAAATATAAACCAAACTCAGATTATGAGATATATTATGTAAGATTATTTGATCCTTGGACAGAGAGTTTAAATGTTGATTTAATTTCTTATTTTAAACTTGAAGAATCTTCAGGAGCAACTGCAGTAGATAGTGTTCAAAATAATAACGGAACTTACGGAGGTAGTCTTCCAACAGCAGTAACAGGGATAATTGGTAATGCTCAGAATTATACAACGAGTACTGATCAAGTGAGTGTTCCAAATGTATTTGGTTTCTGGACAAATACAAACATGCCTTTTGCAGTTAATATGTGGGTATTTTCAGAGGAAGATGGTAGGTTTCAAAGAATGGTAGATACTAATACAGTAGAGTTTTTGTTTCAGAAATTTGGAACAGGTCAAGGTTGTGATAATTGTCTTAGATCATTTTCTGCTGGGATATTTGATGCACAATCTAATATATCAATTCCTACAAATGAATGGGCAATGATTACAACTACTTCTGATGGTTCAAATGTAGATATATATATTAATGGAGCAATTGTAGGAACTGATACAACTTCTTCATCAGCGGTTTCTATTACCACAACATTAATAGGAAAGAGAATTGGTTCAACCGCAGAAACTTGGAATGGAGGGATTGATGAAACAGGAATTTGGAATAGAAGTTTAAGTGTTGATGAAATTGCACAATTATACAATGAAGGAAATGGAATTACTTTTGCAACAGGATTCCCAACCGTAACTCTAAATTCTCCAGTTGATACTTTTAATAGTTCTTCAAATGATGTAACCTTTAATTTTACAGCTTTTGATGATGTTAATTTGGTGAATGTAAGTCTTTATGGGAATTGGTCAGGTGGATGGCATCTGAATGAATCAAATTCTTCTGGAATAAATGATACTTTTTATATTTTTACAAAAACAATACCTGCTGGGACTTATTTGTGGGGTGCTTCTGCAACGGATAATGAGGATTTGACTACGTTTAGTTCTAATAGGACTTTCACAATAAGTATTACTAAAGATGTGAACGTATCAGTGGTTCTTCCAAATGGATTTATAAGATTCGGTGTTTGTTCACCTGACTCTGAAAATGCTGATTCAAGACCACAAGGTCAAACTAGTTCAATAGCTTCAATCAATGCAACGAATAATGGGACAGCGACAGCTGATTTTAAAATTAATCTTACTGGAACTGCAAATACTGGTTGGACTATCAAAGCATCAAATGATACTTTAGTAAATAATATCACATTAAACACAACAGCTCAATTAATAGGAGACAATGTAGCAATAGGTGAAGTTATTCAAATTCACTTTTCTGCTAATTGTTCATTTGTTACACAAAATCCGGGGGTAAGTATAGATATACGAGCATCCTAATGGCAATCCAACTTTTTGCAGAGTTCACGAAAGAATTTGAAGAGACAGTTAATTTAACAGATACTTTCACACCAAAATTAAATAAATTTGTTAGAAGTGTAAGAACGAAAATAACTGTAAATGATGTGGGATTTGAAAATTATAGGAATTTGAAAGTTACTCGTACCATTGGAGATTTTAATACAAGTTCTAATTTTCAAGTGGTTTTTGATTCACCATTTGGTAGACATAAATCTGATTTTGATGTTGGTCAAGAGATTAAGATATTTGCAGATAAAGATGTAGCTATTTTGAATACCCTTCTTCTGACAGGAATAATCGAACGTGTTAAATTCAGAGGAACTGGAAATACCCAGACAGTAACTTTGTCTGGAAGAGACTTTTCAGCAAGACTCCAAGACGTGACAGTCGAACCTGTGATATTTTCTAATCAAGAAGTGAGTACAATTGTAGCTAGTGTAATAAATAGTGAAGTAAGTGACATCACAACAAATAATGTTAATGTCACGACTACCACACTCGAAAGAATAGCTTTTAATCATTTGACTGTCTTTGATGCATTGAGTGAGTTGGCGGAATTAAGTGGATTTGTATTCTTCGTAGATAATGATAAGGATTTACATTTTGAGAGGAAAAATATTACTAGTACTGGTTTAACACTTAATAATACAAATATAACAGATATGATATTTAATAAAACACGTGAAAAAATGGCAAATATTGTGTGGGTATATGGAGATAGAACTTTGGCTGGATTTGAAGAAGAATTTGTAACAGGAAGTCCAAGTGCAGATGGATCAGTTTTTACATTAAAGAACAGACCACATAATACTTTAGTCAAAACAGTTGGTAATGTCCCACAAAAAGGAGGGGTATTTAATATGACTGCTTTCGTAGAGAGTGGAACAAATTATTTAGTTAATTTCTTTGATCAACAGATTATATTTACTTCAGGACCAGATATAGGTGATTCAATTCCAACGTCTGGTGGATCAATTATTGTAACTTATGATCGAGACGTGCCAATAGCTAAATTTGCACAAAATAATGCGAGTATTCAAGCATTTGGTCCAAAGGAGAAAGTTATCCAAGATAAATCAATCAAAGATCCAAAAACAGCAGAATCTATATTAAACACAGAAATAGCAAAGGCAGATCCATTTAGAGGGATGGAACTTACATTCAAAGGTTGGGAAAACATTAATGCAGGAGACACAGTAAATGTTGTCTTGGATGATTTTAATCTGAGTGAAACAAATATTGGAATAGTGGCAATAACTTATTTATTTGATAGAAATACAATCGAGAGTGAAAAGATAATTAGGTTCAGACTAGATACTAAAATAATAGATATTACTGATCAAATTAAAAGTATACAAAAAAGATTAACACTCATAGAAGCACAGGATTTACAAAGTACAGACACTTTGACGAGACTAGAACAATCAACAGGAAGTATGCGTGTTGTTGGAAGTTTCTGGAAAATTGAAACAAACATTGCTACAGGGAGTGTCAGTCTCTTGTATTCTACAGTGTTTACTCCTTCAATTAATCCATTTAATCTGGCAAGCGGAATAGATCAAGGGGTATTAGCTGGACCTCCTCTTGGAAGTGCGTTTACAGCTTTTTCAATAATTAGAAGTGGAGGATTTTTCTAATGCCATTTCTAAATGTTGGGAAAGAATTTGTAGCATTAAGATTGGGTTCAGCCCTTTCTGGACTCTTTATTGGTCATGTTGGTATTGGAACTGGAAGTGCTCCGATTTTAGTAACAGATACTACACTAGTCAATGAAATAGACAGAACATCAATTACAGGTTCACCAAACTTTGATACTGCAAGGAAGGTTACATTCACAGCAGACTTTAGTTCAAGTACAATGTCTGGGACTGATTTAACAGAATTTGGATTTTTTGATCAAGCAAGTGGTACAGGTTTCGCTGGAAGTGCTTGGCAAAGAGAAGGTTTCGGTTCTGTAGTTTTCGATGGCACTAATGAATTAAAAGTAACTGGAACAATAGAGGTATTTTAAAAAGGAAAAATAATTAAATGGAAAAATATATTAATAACAATGGTTACAGTTGAAGGAGCCTTTCCAAAAGTAGGTAATGACCCACTATATGCAAGTGAAGTGAATCAATTTAATAATCAAAGTTTAAAACAATCAGTCTCATCTATTCCGTATGATGTTGGAAAAAATTATGAAATTCATGATTCTTCTAATCAAATTTTAGGTTTTGGAATCAATGGAGGTTCAGGTGTGGATGTAACTCAACAATTTGCATTAAATGTACACGCTTTAGTACTAAATTGGAGATTTATGCCAACAGTAGTTAGTGGCACCGGGAGTACTGTTTTTACTTCGGATTCTTTTCTTACAAATAATACTTTTACTTCAATTCAACCCTATGTTGATTTTGATGTTGTAACAGAATATGATGAAATAAATGATTCTTCTGTAGACCATACTCTTTGGACATCTGGTGGAACAGTTTCAGAAGATGGAACAAGCATGACTCTTGCCGCAAGTTCTATTTTATATACAAGTGGACCAATTCCTTCTACTGTAAGTAATATTTATATGTCTGCAGACATTAATGCTGATGGTGGTGGTGGTGTGGCTACAACTAGATTGTTTATGTCTGGAGATTCTGGAAAAGAAGTTATTTTCGCTATTGCAGGAAATGCGTCTGCTTCAAATGTTAGATCATTCTTCGATATAGCATTTAATCATGATCAAACAGTTGTTACCACAACAAAAGTTGGGCAAATTAGGAACAATGGTGGGGATTTTTTCTTTGCAAACATCCCAAACAGAGCAGATATTTCTGCAGCAGGAAATAATTTGAGATTTGGAATAGAAGTTGGAGATACAAGTTCCCAATCTTTTTTACATTGGTTTAGATGGAAAGATAGAGGTGCTTCTTATGCCTCAACAGGAACAATAGAAGTTACTCATGATGATTCTACTTATGCTTCAGTTGCAAACGGAGAATCATTAGTTGCGACTGGAAGTAGAGTGGGAATTAAGGCAATTTATAATGTTACAGGTTCAGAAATCATTCAACAAAAAGCATGGGGTGTCAACTGGGTTTAAATTAAAATGAAACTCACACAAAAAAACTTTGATATTCTTATAGAATCATTTAATCATACCACAACAAAAATCAAAAATGATATTAAATGGATGAAAAGAATAGGTTACTATATGGCAACAGTTCTCACTATGCAATTAGGAGTTAGATTTTATTATGGCTAAAAATAAATATAGTTTTTGGATAGGTTTACTTAAGACCGCAAAGAATTCTGCATACTTGTTAATTCCATTCGGATTGGCATTACTAGCATCAGTTCCAATTGGATATGCATGGGTAAGTGGTCCAATAGTTTATTTGTTGAAGAACTATTACGAAAACATATAATACATATTGGATATAGGGTATATTGAAATAGGATATATTTATTAAAGAAAAAAGCACTATATTTTTTATGAATCTAAGTAAATGTACCTGTCAAAAGGGCAAAACGGAGGTTAATAAAATGGAAAATAATTATTTCTGGGCATTACTTGTAATGGCTTTGATGGTTGGTGGAGTTTTCGGTGCTATGGCTTTCCCAAGGAGTGTTGTAGAAGAAGTATCAGTCGACAAGATTGTTTACAAGGATGTTGTTAAAGAAGTACCAGTCGATAGAATAGTCAAAGAAGAAGTTCTAATATCTCACTTGGATAAATCAGTTGAAGATTTCTTGAAAGCTGCAGAGGATGAAGAAGACGAAGCAGGAAATGATGTTGATGTACTTGAATGTAATAATAGTAGTTACGAATGGGATGAAGTATCATTTAAAGTTGAAGATGAATATTTGGTTGAATACTTTGATGATGATAAGTATGAGGTTAACTTTACAGTTGATCTAAAGTATAAACAAGATGATATTGCGAGATGTAAAGAATCTTGGAATGTATTAGTCGAATATGAAGAAGACGAAGATACAGAAGTTTCAGTTACATTGTTAGAATAAACAAATTTATTATTTTTTTTCTTTATTTTTTCAAATAGAATCATTTAAAAGTAGTAAATTCCTAGTAATTAAGAATCGTTAGGGGAAAATTCTAGAACCTACCCCTTTCATTTTCTTAGAAAAACTTAAATAGTATTATTGTGTATATTGGATTACAATGGATAGAAGAGATTTTCTAAAAGTTGGAGCGGTAAGTCTTATAGCGAGTTCTATCCCAATTAGTTTATACCATTATTTATTCTCCAAAAATTCGAAAGAATTTTTAAGATTTCATATAAAAGGTATTTTAGAAAATGAAGTAGAACTTGAGACTTATTCTAAATATATACACCCTATGTTCCATGATGAAAGAGAAGAAAACATTGAAGGCCCAGGAACAATAGTAGAATATAATGGTGAGAACTATATCTTTACAGTCAATCATGTAGTTTCAAAAATTGATGTCCGGATAAACATGGGTCCACCATTTGGAGTACAAAAATATCTAATAGCAACAAAAATCGAGGAAGTAAATACACTAGGTGAACACATTCTAGAAAGAATTGTCAGCGAAAGTTCAAGAGACATTGCCATTTTTAAATTACCAAAAGGATACAAAACACCTGATTATAAAGTTAGATTAGGTGATAGTGATGATATAGAAATATTAGATGAGGTTTATTTATTGGGTTATCCACAAGGGATTAGAAGAAATATCCGAGAGGGAATAATTGCCAATAAGCTTGGTTCTGCAATGTATGCTGATGGTAAGATTGAAGAGGGATTTAACATTTCCACTGGAGGTTATTTTGGAGACTCTGGTACTACTGTAATTAATTCTGATGGGGAAGTGATAGGACTTTTTTCACAATTACATTTTGGAGCAATTTCAAGTTTCATAAGACCAATTAATTGGTATAAGACAGCATTAAATAATTTAGTAAGCAAAATAGACAAACCTGGTCCAGGTCCTTTAGTTTAAAATGAAGAAATTTATAATAGATTTAATGGGGAGACTCACTTGGTGTAATGAGAAGAGATGACTTCTCAGACTTGGAGCGTTTCTCATCAAAAGAAGTAATCTTAAAGAAAAAAACAAGATTTACATACATTTCAAAAGGAGATTATCCTAAAACTGTATATATTTATGATACATTAAATGATAAGAATTATGTAAAACTAGTTGACTCTTTTCAAATAAATAGTATTTGGGAAATTTATCAGAAAAGGGTATAAACAATAAGGGCGTAGAGTGTTATGTTTCCAGTAGAGATTGTTTGAAGTGTATTAATGGTAATAACCTGTTTTGAATTCTTTTTTAAATAAAGAATGTAACTGATGAGTGAAACTAGATATGTCTATATAATATATATAATATATAATATAAATATTTATAATAATAATAAGAACAAGTCAAACTCACTTTTTCTTTTCTGAAAAGTTCCACTGGCGAAGAACTCTACGCCTTTTTTAGAAAGATTTATATATAAGGGTTGACTATATATTTTATGAGAGATTTGACTGACGTAGAAAGAACACATCTTGAAAGACTAAATAAATTAAGTTTTAGAAAACACACGAGTGGTTATTTTTGTTGTGAAGATTCGAGAATTTCTAGAACTCAAATTAGATATAAGAGAAGTAGAATAAAAATTATGCTCTATCTAGGAAAATGGCTTGAACTTTGGGAAATAGTCCATCATAAAGATGGAAACAAAGAGAATGATGATATAGATAATCTAGAAGTTTTGAATACATTTGATTTTAATGTACACGCATCCAATCATAATGCAGGTTTAAAAAAGAAATTTCCAGATGGATGGAAACCCGTACACGCTTTAAGACCAGAAGCCATAGAAAGAATTAAAGAGTTAGCTAATGAAATGAGAGAGATAGATAGCAGAGGAAAGGTTAACTACTCTGAGATTGCAAGAAGATTAAATAAAGAAGGAATTAAAATATGTGATGCTACAGTTGGTAGATATTTAAAATGAACGAAGATTTATCAGATTTTAATGATGAAGATTTAATCAAGTGGAATAGAATGAATTGTAAAATAGATAAAACTTTTGAGGATGCTGTAAATGCGTAATGGAAAATGAAATTAGATACTTCTCAATGTTCACCGGAGTCGGAGGATTCGAGCTTGGATTCAAAGGAGCCAATGCTTTATCAATTACCTCATGGGACAAATCCTGGGGGAATGAAGAAGATCGCTGGAGCATTAAGTCAGTCCCAATGGCAACACAACAATTTACTTGTGTCGGGATGTCAGAAATCGACAAATACGCATGCGAACTCCTTAAAAAAAGATTTCCAAACACAACTAACTACGGAGACTGCACAAAAATCAATCCAAATGGATTACCGGACTTTGATATGCTCTGTGGAGGATTTCCTTGTCAAACATTCTCAATCGCTGGAAGACGCCAAGGATTCAATGATACTAGGGGAACCATGTTTTACGAGATTGTTCGAATTCTTAAAGTTAAAAGACCCAAAATTATTCTCCTCGAAAATGTTAAAGGGTTACTATCTCACGATCGAGGGAGAACGTTTGCCATTATCATTTCCAACCTTACAGAGTTGGGGTATGATGTTCAATGGATGGTTCTTAACAGCAAGTTTTTCGGAGTACCCCAGAACAGAGAGAGGGTATTCATTATCGGAAGTCTTAGAAACGAACCCAGATCCAAAATATTACCTTTCAGAGAAACAATCTCAAAAATTAATGAAGAGTATAAGGGAACACGACAAATTATTCAAATTGATGATGTTGGAAGAGAAAACAAACATAAACTTGGAGATAGATTAAAAGAAGATGGAGCAACATTTACCTTAAACTCAATTGAACAAAGAGGAATTATTGAACCAAAAATAATGGATTTATATAATAAAAAAGAGCATTCAAATAGAAGTCCAGCATTGACAGAACCACATCATAATACTATAAGAGTAAGAGAAGGAATGAGAATAAGAAAACTAACTCCAATCGAATGCGAAAGACTTCAAGGATTTCCAGAGGGATGGACTGAAGGATTTTCAGATACTCAAAGATACAAAATGATGGGAAACGCAGTAACAGTTAATGTAATTAAAGCAATCGCTGAGAGGATACTATAAATGCCCAAAAAATGTCCACACTGTCAGTCAACTAGAATAGTAGGATCAGATAAAAAATTTAAATGTTTAAAGTGTAATTTTGAACATAATGAATATATAAGTGTTAAAATATCAAAAAAACCACAACCTTTTTTTCTAATAGATAAGTGTACACCGAAAGGTTTAATAAGCCAAAAGATTTAATGATATAATGAGGTGCGAAAATCAATTCTGTAAGAAGGTTCTGAAATTAAGACCCGGACAAAATAAACTGAATCCCAAAAGAAGATTCTGTGATTATAAATGCCAAACACGAGAACTCTCTTTAAAAGTACATTACAAAAACTATATAAAAAATAAAAAATATACAGAGGAAAAGAAAAAAAAATTTAGGGAGTGGTATCAAAAAAATAAGGAAAAACAGTTTGAAAATATCAAAAGAAATTACGAAAAAAATAAGGTTCAATGGAGAGAGAGAAAATATGTGGATAAACATAAGGAAAAAATATGGGTAATCATTGGAAGAATTTGTAAAGAATGTGGTGGAGAAGCAGATGAAGTTAATCATCTTACTTATGATTTTCCAGCGAGAGGTTGCACAGTCAGAGGAGAAAGACTTCTTGAATATATTAAATGGTATTGCACATTTCTGGAACCATTGTGTATGCCATGTCATAGAGCAAAAAAGAAAGGAAAATATATTCTAAAATAAAAGCAAGGTTTTATAAACATACATTTGTTATACATTGTATGGAAATAAGCATAGAACAATTAAAAGAAATGACGATTGGACAAATTCAAGAAATTGAGAAGATCTACTTGAGTCTACCAGAGAACAAATGAGTATGATTTATTGTCATAAATGTGATAAGAACTATGATACAGACTTTGAGAGCTGTGATCATATAGATGAAGGAAATTTTCAATGAAATGTGAACACATGCAAAAAGATGATCCAGAGAATGCAGTATGTGTGGACTGTTCTTTTGAACAATCTGGCTATGAAGACTGGATGGGAAGGGAAGAATGAAAAAAGGAGAATTCACACACACAGTCTGGGAAGGAGAAGAATTAGTTAGTTTCAACGCAACAAAGGAAGTAAAGAAACATGGAAACTCTGCATATATTATATTACCAAAAGAAATGATTGGTAAGAAAGTAAAAATAACCTATGAAAAATGATACAACAAACATCCTTAGAAGCATACGAAGAAGTAAGAAAGAATTTAGGTACAAAACAAACAATGGTCTACAATGCATTAAAAGAAATGAAAGAAGCAAACAATCAAATGATCTCAGTTTTTTTAAACATTCCCATCAATAGCGTAACTCCAAGAGTCAAAGAGTTAAGGGAAAAACGACTAGTTGGAGTCGCTTTTGTTGGTCCTGATCTAAATACTGGTAGACAAACGATATATTGGAGGGTTGTTAAATGAAAAAATATTTTATTGGAATAGATGAATCAAATGGAAAGGATGATTCTTGTGTGGTTGTGGGAGATATATTAGAAAATGGTGTTTATCAAATCAAAAATATAGAATTAACTAAATCAATGGAGGTATAAAAATGACATATGAAGAAATAAAACCGTTAGAATGGGTTCATAAGAATGATGGAGATTTTATAGAAGGAATTCTTGTACAAGCACAAGGAAACATAGGTCCAAACAACTCGATGCTTTACAATATTGAAACATCGAAAGAGATAGTGAATGTCTGGGGTGCTACAATTCTTGACCAAAAGATGAAGCTAGTCAAGTTAGGTAATCAGATTAAAATAACTTACGAAGGATTAGGTCAAGCTAAGTCAGGAAAGAAAGCACCTAAAATGTATAAGGTTGAAGTTGACAAAGAAGATTTACCCGATTATTAATTTAGATTAAGCCCCTGTAGCTCAGTCTGGGTAGAGCTTCGGAACTTATAAGCCGAGGAAGAGATGTCAAGCTAACATCTTCACGCGCAGGTTCGAATCCTGTCAGAGGCATCAAGGTAGGCTATCCTTAACCAAATCGGCTGACACCTCGGAATAGACGAGGATTATAATCATGAAAATATATCAATTTGGTGGATATACTCAGATAATAAAAGAGAATATAACTTGCACTTGCAGACATGGTTCCGTTCATATAAACAATTATAAAAATGGAGAAAAGATTTGTAAACATATTAAAAGAGTAATTAAAATGGTAAAATGCAATGAATAAATATAAAATTGGATTACTTAGAGATTACGTTAATTATCTGTGTGAACAATGTCAGAAACATGAAAGTAAAGTTGGAACACTTGAGCCACACAGAATCAGACCTGGACATATGGATGGACAGTATATTTTAAGAAACATAAAGATGTTATGTAATAAGTGTCACAAAATAATAAATTCAGCAGATCAAAAAGCTAGAGGAATACAATGAGTATGGAATATTGTGTTAAACACGATGCATATTTTGATTCAAAGGATGATAAATGGTTAGAAGGAAGTTGTGGAGATAAAACTTGTGATTATTGTAAAGATAGACCAGACAAACCAAGTGAGGCACGAAAATGATAATTAAAGCAGCACTACTAAAAGATAAATTAATAATGTTTGATTATGAAGTTAATCAAAAAAATCAGCTAATAGTAAAGAAAAAACTACTTTTAGTACACAAACAAATAGTCGATTTATTGAAAGGATATAAACAAGATGGTTTGATTAAATCTATTTACATACCACGTGATGTCAAGATGATTGGTGAAAAGAAATTTGCTCGAGGTAGGAAGACAGAGTTCCAAGAAGAATTAGACGAACTGATAAAAGCCAAAATAGAAATCAAAAAATCAATGAATAAAATAAGAATCTTTTTCTGATACATTTTTAAACCCAAATATCTTTATATAAATATGGAATATAAGGTGAGACACATTATTCATTCTAAAAATCAAGAACCAGTTTGGGGAATCACTATCCCTAAAGATGTTGCATTATTTTTTTCAGGAGTTTACATGTCAATTGAACGATGTAACATTGGATCAAAAGTTGGAATATTTTTGGAGAGTGGTCTGAGTCCATACGTCACAGAAAAAGAGGTCGAGGAATTTGAGTTTCCTGATCAAGAATGATAATTGAATGTAATAGTCCTTTGACTAGCTATGCTCTAACAATACTTTGGTTATTTGGAATGTTATGTGGTTTAATGGTTGCAGGATTTGTAGCAATCGGAGGTCCATTATTATGGAAAATATTAAAATGAAAGTATGTATATTATCGGACTCACCATTCCTTTCAACTGGTTTTTCAAATCAAAGCAAACTATTAGCAAAATATCTTACTAAAAAAGGACATGAAGTACACTACCTGGCAAGTGCATATGGTGGTCAAACAATCGTTTACTCTAAGTTAGAAGATGGAACAGAATTTAATTACAAAATATATGGTCAAAGGACCGGATACTTTTCTGCCGAATTGAGTGAATTAATTAAAAAAATCAAACCAGATATATTCTATGTATTACTTGATACTTTTATGTTACACGGCCAACCAAGAAATCCAGGAGCAGGTTGGTTTCTAAACGTTGATACTTCACCGGCTAGAACAGTTATGTGGTTTCCATCTGATGGTGGTGCTAGACTCCCTCTTTCGTGTGAATTAATTTTAAACAAATTTGATAAACCAGTTGCTATGTCTAAGTTTGGACAAAAACAATGCTTGGATATTCATAATATAAAAACTGATTATATTCCACATGGCACAGAACCAGACAGATTTTACAAGTTACCTGATGATCAAAGAAATGAATTAAGAAAGAAATGGGATTTAGACGACAAGTTTGTAATAGGAAGTGTATTTAGAAATCAGCCAAGAAAAAATCCTGATAAGTATTTTAAAACATTCAATTTAATCAAAGACAAAATACCAAATGCAGTCCTTTTACTTCATACTGATCCAAACGATCAAGCTGGTCAAATACTTTTACAAAATCAAATAGCTAAATATAATCTAGAAAATAGAGTTCGTTTTACTGGAATGAATGCTATAGATGCATTTGATTGGAACAAAATGAATGAAGTGTATAATCTGTTTGATTTATTCTTTTTGCCAACAAGTGGTGAAGGATTTGGTATTCCTATAATAGAAGCAATGGCTTGTGAGGTTCCAGTAATCGCAACAAGTTATACTACCACTCCTGAACTAGTCGAGTTAAACAATGCAGGTTATGGTGCCAAATTAGCGGGTTGTGAAAAATTAGATTTATTTAAATTACATTCAAAAGAATATGACGAACAGTCAGACAATGGAACATTAACTGGTGGATTATGGGAAGTAGAAAGAGCCTTTGTAGATGTAAAGGATGCTGCCGAAAAGATTATTTTTATGTACAATAATCCAGAAATGATGAAACAAATGGGTGAAAATGGAAGGAAGGCTGTTTTGGAACAATATTCATTCAATGACCACGTTGGACCTGCCTTTGAAAAGTTATTTGAGGAGTTGATTAAATGAAATGTAAACATAAGTGGGAACCTGGTGGACATATTACTGAAGTATTCCTTAACGAATGGATAGTCTCATTAATTTGTCAGAAATGTAAAAAAATTAAATCAGAAATATATAAGGAATGAAATATATCATAACAGGACACAAAGGATTAATTGGGGAATCATTAAAAAAAGAATTAGATAAAGATAACGAGTGTGTACTGGAGATAGATAGCAGAGCTGGTGAAAGTACGGCCACTATAAATTATTATCATAATAAAAAAGCAGACATTTTTTTTCATTTAGCAGCACGTTGTAAAATTAATAAAATTGTAGAAAATCCAAATTTAGCCTTTGAGAATGTAAGAGGAGTAATTAATTGCTTAGAGTATTGTCGATTGAATAAAATAAAGAAATTTGTTTACTTCTCCTCATCTAGAGTATTAAGCAAAGAAGAAAATCCATATACTGCTGGAAAAAAGTATGGTGAAAATTTGTGTGAAGCTTACAGGCAATGCTACGGAATAGATTACTTGATTATTCGACCAAGTACTGTTTATGGAGAACAGAAAGATACTACTAGTAGACTAACTAATGATTGGGTCAGACAAGCACTTAAAAATGAACCATTAATAATTTATGGAGATGAAAAAAAGACATTAGATTTCACACATGTAGATGATTTTGTTGATGGGATTATGATTCTTTTAGATAATTGGGACAAAACAAAAAACCAAGCGTATGATATTTCAGGAGATGAAGAAGTTAGACTAGTTGACTTAGCAGAAATGATTAGAGAAGAAATAGACAAATATAATTTACCTAATAGATTTTTTAAAGTTGAATTTCACCCCCAAGAAATAGCTCAACCACAAAATATAAAGATTGATATAATTAAAATGAAGAAACTTGGGTTTAAACCAAAAATTAAATTAAAGGAGGGAGTCAAAAGACTAGTAAAATTCTATGGATAAAGAATGTATTTTATGTAAAGAAACCAAAGATATTTGGTCTGAATTCACTAGGACTGATAGAGACAAACCCTATGAAGTGGATGTTTGTCAAGGGTGTAGAATTAGGACTTTAGGGAAAAGACTACAATGAATAAATTAATAGTAGTTATAATGGGACCTGGAAATCAAAACTTCTTAGATATGTGTATTGATAGTGTAAAGGGTGCAGACAAAGTATTATATTTTACTAGTGGTGATAGTCCCTTTGTTGAAAAAGGTTATGAAGTTTATGGTAATGACTGGGATGAATCTGATCCAAATACTAATGGAAAAAGTCGTAATGTTTATTTGAAACATTTGAAAGAAAACTACCCAAATGATTGGTGTCTAGTTTTAGATGAAGATGAAATATTAGAAGATCAAGGAATAGAAAAAATAAAACAAATAATAAATAAAATAAAAGACCCTATGATATTAAGTCCAAGAATACGTCATTTTATTGGAGACTTAGGACATGAAGATGCTACAAGAGATATACATTTTGTTCCAAATAGATTGTTCAAAATAACAGATAATTTATTTTATCCAGAACATTCACATCCTGTATTGATGGGTTGTGATAATCAAGGAACAATAAATATACATATATGGCATTTTAGAGAATGTTTAGGAGTATTTGAAACTTTAAAAAAACATAAACAAAATTCAGGAGATTCTCAAATTCATACAGAGGGATATTTAGATTGGTGGTATAAAAGTATGCTCTTTGGAAATTATCCCAGAAAACCAATTTATTATGGAGAGATCCCAAGTCTGATTAAGAAGAGATTTGGAATATGAAATAATAGAGTAGGGACGACTAAAGATTTAAATACTAAAAAAGACTATATAAAATAAAGGTGAATAAATGATTAGAGGAAAATCTCCATTGAGAATAAGTTTAGCAGGTGGGGGAACAGATTTAAATCACATATTTGAAAAATACGGTGGAGCAATAGTAAGTACAACTATCGATAAATTTTGTCACATGACTTTAGAAAAAAGAAATGATGGGGATATTTTTGTGAATGGTGAATTAATGGAATTAAATAGTTTACCTGAGAGGATAATAACTAATTATAATCCAGATTTTGGGTTAAATTTAACTTATTACAACGATATAGAACCAGAAAGTGGTTTAGGAAATAGTTCAAGTTTTACTGTTTTACTTTTAAGAATGTTAAATGAGATGAGTGGAAAAAGAATAGATGACTTTGAATTAATAAAAGGAGCACATGAAATAGAAAACACATTTAAATTGCATGGTTGGCAAGATCAAAACGCTATAACATTTGGAGGATTTAATTTTATGGAATTTGGAGATAAGCCATTAGTATACCCTTTAAGGTTAAAATATTCATTTCTTTGTGAATTAAACGAACATTTAGTTCTATTTGAATATCTTGGAGATAAAAGAGGGGATATACACCAAGAAGAAAAAGATAATCTTAAAGAAGAAGATTTTAAACAAATATCCAAAATGAAAAAACTCGCATTAAAAGTGAAAGATTGTTTACTTAACCAAAATATCAAAGAAATAGGAAATATACTCCATGAAGGTTGGTTGTTAAAAAGAAATAGATTCAATTCAGACAAAGAAATAGATAATATTTATCAAACAGCATTAGATAATGGTGCACAAGGTGGAAAATTATGTGGAAGTGGTAAAGCTGGGCATTTTTTATTCTTTGCAAAACCAGAGGATAAACTCAGATTGATAGATTCACTAAAAAGTAAATGTAAAGTAATAAATTTTAACTTTACAAATCAGGGAGCAGAAACATGGTCGTTATAGTCAGTGGTTATTTTAATCCACTTCATGTAGGACATATAGAATACATAGAGAAAGCAGAAAAATTAGGAAAAGAATTAATTATAATTGTAAATAACGATAAACAAGTCAAACTAAAAGGTAAACCATTCATGCCAGAACTAGAGAGAGTAAAAATTATGAGTGCTTTGAAAACAAATGCAGATATTCAATTGAGTATAGATGAAGATCGAAGTGTAAGTAAAACATTAAGATTTCTTCACGCTATTAAATGGAGAGATAAAATAATTTTTGCAAATGGTGGGGATGTTAAAAAGAATTGTAGAGAAAAACAAACATGCAAAGAATTAGGAATTAAATGTGTATATAGACTAGGAAAGAAAATACAGAGTTCAAGTTGGTTAAAATGAAAAAAAATGATTTAATCGAGTTTGAAGATTGGTGTGTGGATACTTATAAAAAAGGAGAACTAAAAAGTCCACTACATTTATCTGGAAATAATGAAGACGAACTAATAGCTTTATTTAAAAATATTAAACCAAACGATTGGGTATTCTCTACATATCGAAGTCATTATCATTCACTTTTAAAGGGAGTCAACCCTGAGTGGTTAAAAAATTGGGTAAGGAAAGGATACTCTATTCATGTAATGAACAAGGAACATAAAATATTTACCTCAGCTATTGTTGGTGGTCAATTATCTCCAGCTCTAGGAGTAGCTATGGGAATTAAGATGAAACATGCTTTATCTTGCGATTCAAAAATTACTTCTAATCAATACTTAGCAGGAACTGATAAAAATAGTGATGTACCTATAATTGGAAGTATAGTTAAGAAACCACATGTTTGGGTATTCTGTGGAGACATGTGTGCAGAGATGGGTATTTTCCATGAAGTCAGTAAATACGCAAGACGAAATAATCTTCCTATCACTTTCATAGTAGAAGATAACGAACTAGCATGTGATACACCAACACAAGAAACTTGGGGCAAAGACTTAGGTAATCCAAATGTTTACAGATATAAATATATAAGGAATAGGCCACATTATGGAATTGGCGAGTGGGTGACATTTAAATGAAACTAAAAACAAAGGATTTTAACTGTCATAAAATATGGAAAATATGTTCAATTGATGGAAGGGTTATAAATGCAATGAAATGTGGGGATTATATTAAATGTCGTACAGAGGGTGACGGATTTAAAACTGTAAAATTTACATGTCCAAATTGCTCTGAAGAAAATAAACTAAAATGAATTACAAAGAAGAATTATGCAAAGCAATGAAGTTACTAAGTGAAAATCCTAAAACGTTACTACTTGGTCAAACTGTCAAGTATGGTGGGACTTCTATGTTCCATATGTTAAAAGATTTCTCAGATGAGAGAAAGATTGAACTACCGGTAGCAGAAGAAATGCAAATGGGAATCAGCCTAGGACTAAGTCTAGAAGGATATATTCCAATATCTGTTTATCCCAGAATGGACTTTCTTATCCTTGCAATCAATCAATTAGTCAACCATTTGGATAAATGCGAAGAAATGTCAGATGGTCAATTTAAACCAAAAGTAATAATTCGTACAGCAATCGGTTCAGTTGAACCACTAATGCCGGGAGTCCAGCACAATCAAAACCACACAGAGGCATTACGTTTAATGTGCACTAACATAGATGTAATACTATTAGAGGAAGCAGATCAAATTTTATCTGCTTATAAGAAAGTACTAGAATCAGACAAAAGTACTATATTAGTTGAAATTCCCGATCTTTATAATAAAGATCTAGAAGACTTATTAAAAAAATCGAGGGAGGTGAAATAATGGTATTAGATTTTAGAGAATGTAGATGGGAAGGTTGTGAAGAAACTCCTGAAAGTATACATTCTCATTTTTGTTCTGAACATAGATTAAAGTCTCATCTTCTTTTAAGAATAAGACATTCTGAAAGGTGTAAGTTACTTGATAAAGAGTTGAGAGGTATGAAAAAGGAAAAATATGTTGAGTTGTATAATGAACTTCAGGAGAAGGTATTGAAAGAACTAGAAGAAGAGGAAAAAGAAAAATGAAAGGAGTATTTGTAAGAAAAGTTAATCAAGTCCATGAAGATGATCGAAGAAAAATAGAAGAAGTAATGAATGGAGAGATCTCTGCAAAGAATGTTAAAATTTTGACAGTCAAAGAAACAAGTTACTTAGGTGGAAAATCTGGACATTGGCATCAGTACCCAGAAGTAATGTGTATTTTAAAGGGAAGATGTTGGAACTATCTAATGGAAAATGTTGATACTGGTGAAAAAGAGTACTTTAACTTAGAAGAAGGAGATGTAGTATTCCGTACTGGTAGAATAATTCATGGTGGAGATTTCGAGAAAGGGAGTATCATACTAGATATGGCAACAGAGAGTTACATTTCAAGTGATTTTAATGACATTCCAAGGGAGTCAAATGGTTAAGAACTTAATAACAGGTCCAGGGTTCGTTGCAAGTCATTTAGCTGATTTATTGCTTGAAAAGGGTGAAGAAGTATATGTGACTAGAAGATGGACAGATGACCAAAGATCATTTGATCATATTAAAGACAAAGTAAATTGGGTCCCCATGGATTTAAACGATTTAAAAAGCTGTCAAGAAGCTATAATGTCTATTAGACCAGATTATATTTTTCATTTAGGGGCACAATCTTATGTATCAGATTCGTTTATTTATCCAAAATCTACAATAGAAACTAATACAATAGGTACTTTAAACTTACTTGAAGCAGTAAAATTTGTAAAAGAATTAACAACATGCCTAATAGAAGAAACAATGAAGGAAGCTAGACAAATAAATTTTATAAAACAAGAAGTAAAATATGATCCAGTAATTCATGTATGTTCTAGTTCAGAGGTTTATGGTCTAGTCAGTGAAAAGGATACTCCAATCAAAGAGATTCAAGCATTCAATCCGGCAAATCCTTATGCTGTTGGTAAAGTAGGAGCTGACATGGTTGCTTTAATGTATTGGACAAACTACGGAATTAAAACAATTCGAACAAGAATGTTTACCCACTCGGGCCCAAGACGAACTATGATGTCTGCTGAAGTAGCGTTTGCTAAACAAATTGCTGATTTTGAGAAAGATTTCGCAACAAATCCAAGTGTTGAAATGAACATAGCTTTAGGAGAAAGGTATACACTCAAACACGGAAATTTAGATAGTATTAGAACTTGGGCAGATGTTCGAGATGCTGTCAAAGCGTATCATATTTTAGTAAGAAAAGGAAAACCTGGTGAGGTGTATAATATCGGTGGAGAAACAACTAAAACAATAGGTGAAATGTTAAACTACTTGGTTAGTCTTAGCCCCATAAAGGATCGAATAGAACTAAAACAAGATCCAAAACTAATGAGGCCATATGATGTGACTCTTCAGATACCAGATATTTCTAAATTTAAGGAACTAGGTTGGAAACCAGAAATCACATTCGAACAAACAATGAAAGATCTACTTAACTGGTGGAGAAATGAAAGCTAATTTAGTGATACCTAGTTGGAGTTATTGGAAAGAACCACTTAGAGCACAACCATTGACTCAACTCTATCTTGCAACAATCTTAGAAAATAAAGGATTAGAAGTTGAGATTACTGATTTTCGAGATGGACCAAAGATTGTAAACACTGCAGATCTTTATCTTTATACAATATGTTCACCTGACTATTTGGAAGTAAAAGAATTATCTAATTCGATTAGACAACAAAATGGTGGAATACATATTGCAGGAGGACCACATCCAACTTTAGTACCAAACGAAACAAAGGGATTTGATTCCATTATAATTGGTCAAGGAGAATCAGCATTAGACAAGATAGTTGATGATTTTCCAAATCTAGAACCAGTCTATAAATTACCTATAAAAGGTGAATATCCTTTTCCTAGAAGACATTTCTTAGATGAAAGTAAGATAGTCAATGATAACTTATTTAAAACAGATCAACTGAGAAGTACCACTGCACAGTTCTCTTTTGGATGTCCGTTTACTTGTACGTTCTGTGCAAACTATGAACCAGGTCCAATTAGATCAAATTCATTAGAAAAAATATCAGAAGAAATTGATTATCTTAAAAAAGAATATAAAATAAAAGGATTAAGTCTACAAGATGAAATTGCTATCCCATTAAATAGAGAAAAAGCAAAAGAATATCTGAAGATGTTAACAAGTAAAGATATAAAATGGAGGGGCCAAATTCGAGTACTTAAAGAAAAGGATTACAATCAATTAGATTTAGCCAAAGAGAGTGGCTTAGTAGAATTATCTTTCGGATTAGAGTCAGTAAATGAAGATGTTTTAACTTTAGCAAACAAACGGATAAAAGTCTCAGATGTAGAAAAAATGATTCATGCTTGTAGAGAGAGAGACATTAAAACTAGAATCTATTTACTTAATGGATTACCAGGTGAACCAGAAGATATAGTCAGTCAAACAAAGAACTTCATAGAAAGAACTAATCCTGATTTAGTATTACTTTCCAGTTTGCAACCATATCCAGGTAGTCCAATAGCAGATAATCCAGAAAAATTTGGAATCAAGTGGGTAAGCAAAGAGTATGATAAGTTCAATCATTTACTTTGCAGATTCGAAGATTCAAAAGATAACCCAATGGATGCAGTTCCTTATGAATTTGAAGATGGATTTAGTCGAGAACAAATTATGGAAAATATGTTAAATTTGCAAGAATTTCTAAGAGAGAGGGACATGAACAAATGAAACACAAATGTAAATGGCAATATGTGAAGATCATAAACTTCTTAGATGGAAAACAAAAAGTCTTATTTGTCTGTGAATGTGGGAAACTAAAAATGGTTAAAACAAAATAAAATGAAACCAGTAGCAATTATTATTCCAGTATACAATGCGATTAATGATCTAAGAATGGCAGTTGATAGTATCTTCCAAACAACAAACTATCCATTCAAAATGTTATTAATTGAAAGTGAGTCTACTGATGGAACTGCAGAATTATGTGATGAATTAGCAAAACAATATGATCAGATAGAAGTCTTTCATACTAAACGAGAAGCTCCTGTTCAAAAGGCAATTAACTTTGGAATCAAGAAAGCAGGAGATATGGATATTTATTTGACTCATACAGACACTGTTCATTATAAATTTGGAGGTTATGACTGGTTGGATCAAGTTGTTAAGGAGTCAAAAAGAGATAAATGTGGTGCAGTAATACCCATTAATGGCGGAGGAATAAGTGGGCCTACTTTTTTGAATCAATTTAAATGGGCAGGCACTTGGGCTTTTTTTATAAAAAGGGAAACGATTAATGAGATAGGTTTATATGATGAACAAATGAATTGTGGAGATGATATTGATTACACTTACAGGATAGTAAAATCTGGAAAGAACATTTCTATTATAAACAAATTCTTTATGGATCATCATCATCGAGGCCGAGAAGATAAAGATAATGAAATTGGTAAGTTAATGGAAGCAAATGGAATTTACTTCAAACTAAAACATGAACTAGTATTTAAACCAGTAACAATCGGTATTCCACTTTACAATGATTTACATAATTTTAAAGAGGCAGTGGATAGTCTGATTAACTCGACAGGATTCCCATTCAATTTATTGATAGTCGAAAGTGAGTCTACTGATGGTTCTGCAGAATATGCCGATTTATTGCCTAAACTTTATCCAAGTAAGAATATAGAAGTAATCCATACAAAAAAAGAAGGACCACTGAAGGCTTATGAGAAGATTTTTAGTTTAGCAATTGAACGAAATACTGACCTCTATTTGACTCAATCAGACACAGTCCACAGAAAAATGAGAGATGATTGGCTATATCATATGTATAAAATTAGTCAATATGAAGATTGTGGTGGGGTAACTTGTAAAGGTGGCGGAGGAGTAAGTGGTCCAGAATTTATTGAAGGATTCGAATGGACTGGAGCTTGGTCTTTTTACTTGCCGATTAGTACATTAAAAAAAGTTGGTATTTATGATGAAAAAATACCTCTTGGTTGGGGAGTAGATATAGACTATTCTTATCGAATCAAAAAACTAGGACTTTTAATTTATGAAATGAATTACTTTGTTGAACATTACCCTAATTATGAAGATTCTCATGAACATGAAAAAGTTGATAATTTTGAGCAATTAAAAAAAGAGGCTTTCGAATATATGAGAAAGAAACACAAAATTGAGAGTAGCGTTACTTAATCCACCTAGTCCATTCTTAATAGATCAGAAAGTATTTAGTAATACAGGAATAGTCAGAGTTGCAACCCATTTAAATCAAGATCATGATGTGAGAATATTTGATTTTGCAGATGATGATAATTACATTGAAAATGCTAGAAGTTTAGCAAACGATTTTGACGCCTTTATATTCAGTTCTACAACCCCACAATTTCCGTATACTTACCAAATGTTCAAACAAATTAAAGAAGTAAATCCAAAAGCTAGAACTGTTCTAGGTGGAGCACATGCAAGTGCAATTAGTTCAATTCGGCAGAAAGGGATGACTGATATTAACATAGATGTTTTAAATGAATTTGATACAATTTTTAGTGGTGAAGGAGAACAAACTGAACGAATGTTTCAAAAAGGCTGGGTACAAGCAGATTTGATTAAAAATATAGACGACGTTTTAATTCCAGACAGAAGTATTCCTGAATTAGATATTACTAGTTATCATTATAAATTAAATGGAAAAGAGACCACAAATATTCAAACACAAAGAGGATGTCCACTCAAATGTGCATTTTGTTGTGGAAGAGAGATAGACATGTATAGAATAGCAAGAGCCCATTCACCAAAACGAGTGTTAAAAGAATTAGATAAACTAAATGATGAATTTGGATATGAATCTTTTATGTGGTATGATGATGAAGTAAATATTAGTCATAAGAGGTTGGAAAGTTTAGCCAAGGAATTAAGTAAAAGAAATTATCAACATAGAGGATTCGTTGTGAGTGATCTGATTGTTAGATTTCCAGATACTGTAAAAATGTTAAAGGATGCAGGTTTTGTTAAATTATGTACTGGGGTAGAATCTGGATCAGACAGAATATTAAAAAATATTTTCAAACGAACAGATTATGAAATGAATATTAAAGCCAGACAATTGATCAAAGAACAAGGAATACACTATGAAGCATTTTTAATGTATGGTCATCCAGACGAACGAATGAGTGATATTAATCTGACTAAAAAATGGTTAAAAGAGGCACAACCAGATGACTTTGATATAAATATAATGACGCCTTACCCTGGTTCAATAATCTATGATCAAGCCGTTAAATCGAAAGAATTCGAGGGATACTCTTGGGAATATAATGGGGTATACTTTAATAAACCTGATTACTCAATAGACTCTATATATTACAAAGGGGTAGATGGGAAATCTGCATCAAATGTTCGAACAAGAGAATTAACATACGAACAACTAAGCGAACAAAGAGATTTAACACATGCATAAAATAAATATAATGATTTGTAGCAAAGACAGACCAACAGAAATTGGAATCCTACTTCAATCACTTAGAACTCAGACATTTAAAAATTTCTCAATATTAATTGTCGACGACAGATCAGGAATACCTTACACTAGTCATCATTTTTTTATGAGTATAGTCAATCGTATGAAATTGGAGGGAAACAAAATAACAATACATAGAAACGACATAAGACATGGTGTCACAAAATTAAGAAAATTGACTATGGAAAAAATAATGAAACTAAATGGAGACTTAGTTTTACGATTAGATGATGATAATATTCTTGAACCAGACTACATAGAAGAATTAATCAAGGTGATTGACTCTGGTTATGATATAGCAAGTGGAGTAGTTCCGGCTTGTGGCTCTTCTATGATTAAGAGAAGCACTAAGTACGTGAAACCATTAATTTCAGATGTAAAGTTGAATGACAAAAATGAGATAATATATTTTGGAGATGATTGTGGAATGGAATATTTAGAAAGAGAAATAATCCCTTCACCAAACTTTCGATCTATGGCATTAATCAAAAAGGAAGTACACGAAAAAGTAGAATACGAAGATAATCTCGGTTTTTGTTCATTCAGAGAAGAACAATTTTTCAGTTTCAGAGCAATTCTGAAAGGATTTAAAATTGCAGTAAATACTGGAGCAGTTACTTATCATATGAATACTCCCTCTGGAGGAGAAAGAACACAAGAATATTATAGTAACTTAGATAATAACAGTAAATTATTAAATGAATTTTGTAAGAAACAAGATGGTGATTTTTTGCAGAAATACCGGGATCAATTCAAATGAAAATAGTTAAAGTAAAATGGCAAGATTCAGCAACATACAGGGAATGGTATCAATATACTGAGTTAGATTTAATAGCACATCCAAAAGAAATAGAGAGTATTGGTTATTTAGTAAAAGAAACTGGTGAATTTATTATATTGGCAACGAATGTAGATGAACATAGTTGCTCGGCAATAACTCAAATCCCAAGAAAATGTATTTCAAATCTGGAGGAACTAAAATGAAAATAGGAATAATGGGATTAGGTTTCGTTGGAAATGCAACCAAACAAGTTTTAGAAACAAAACACGAAGTATTTGGTTATGATCCTGTGAAAGAAGGATACAAAGATCCATTCGTTTTAAAGAAAACAGAGGTAATTTTTATTTGTGTAGGGACTCCAATGTCAGAAGATTACTCTGTAGATTTAAAATATATCGAACAAGCATTACAAATGATTTCAGATATGAAAATAAAAGCTATAGTATGTATTAAGAGTACAATCCCACCTGGTACGATAGATGACATGACAAAGAAATATAATCTTAAAATAGGATGTAATCCAGAATTTTTAAGAGAAAAATTTGCAGTAAAAGATTTTTTAGAATGTGATAGAATTATAATTGGTGGTTCAGATGAAGTAATCAAAAAAATAAGAGACGTCTATTTACCAATATTTTCTGGAGACAAGATAATTTATGCATATCTAGATGCTAGAGAAGGAGAAATGATTAAGCATGCGACCAACGCCTTTCTTGCAAGCCAAGTAGCATTCGCAAATGAGATGTATTTAATATGTCAAAAATTAGGTGTTTCTTATGATGTAATAAAAGATACATTATTTTTAGATAAACGATTAGGAAGACACATAGATGTACCTGGACCAGATGGTAAATTCGGTTTTGGTGGACATTGTTTACCTAAAGATTTAAACGGATTAATCAGTCATTCAATCAAAAAAGGTTACAAACCCTATCTATTAGAAGAAATTTGGAGGTTCAATCAAACGATAAGATGATAAATATAGTGTGTCCTTTTTTCGGGTCGTCGGGGTATTGTTCGCACTCACGTGGATTATTTAATGCATTGGCTAAACAAACAGAGGTAAAACTTTCTACACATTTACCACCTGGATGGGAAAAAGATGTAAATGATCGAGAACTAGAAGCAATCAAGAAACCTGATACAGAAGATTCTATTAATTTGATTATAGATCTTCCACATAATTGGAGAATGCATACTAAAGATGGAAGAAATTGGGCATATGTTATTTGGGAAGGTGATAAGGTACCAGTTAGTTGGATTGATGAATTTCTTAATCCAGACATTGAATATATTTTTGTACCAAGTGAACATACTAAAAAAGCAATATTAAATACAATTAGAGATTATTCTAATATAACTACTGAAAATCTAAAAGATATTAATAATCTAATAGATAATAAAATTAAAATTGTTCCACATGGTGTAGATTTGAATAAATTTTATCCCAAAGAAACAAAAAGGGATAAATTTAGGTTCTTATGTAACAAAGGATTCAGGAATTTGGAAGATAGAGGTGGAATACAATACGCTATTCAAGCATACTTGGAAGAATTTACTACAGAAAATGTAGAATTAGCATTAAAAATAAACCCAGCATATCCAATCGGAAACATTCAAGATGTATTAACTAAATTTGGAGCAAATAACGAGTCACCACTTATATCTATCAATACAGAAAATACTCCTTATGATAAATTAGTAGATTCATATAACGTTTGTGATGTATTTGTGGCACCTAGTCGTTCAGACGCTTTTAATCTGACTTGTATCGAAGCAATGGCTTGTTCGAAACCAGTAATTACAACAAACTTTGGTGGTCAGACAGACTTTTGTAACGGAGAAAACTCTTGGATAATCTCTGGAGAATTAAGTGAAATAGACAGATCAATTGAAGATTATGCTTATGAATCAGTAAAATGGCTCACACCTAGTATTCCAGAGTTAAGAAAAGCAATGAGACACGCTTATGAGCATCCTAAATTAATTAAAGAAAAATCAGAAGAAGCGATTAAAACTGCTAGACAGTTTACTTGGGAAAAAAACAGCAAAAAAATAATAGAATTAATCTAAAATGGGAAGACACAAGGGATTCAAACACACAGAAGAACACAATAAAAAAATTAGTAAAATAATGAAAGATAGGGGAATTCATACTGGTAAAGACAATCCTTCTTGGAAGGGTGGAAAGAGCAGAAAATATTCTTATACCTTAAAGAAACAAATGTTACAAGTATGCAATCGTTGTGGTACAGAAGAACGATTAGTTATACACCACAAAGATAATAACCCAACAAATAATAATCACACCAATCTAGAGATATTATGTGGATATTGTCATAGGATTCATCATTATGATCATCTGATTCCCTTTCAATACAAAAAAGGTGATAATCATATTATTAGAGCAAAAAAGGTGGTGGGGTTAATATGAGTTGGACTGATCGTTCGAGTATCAAAGTAATAAAATTTTTAAGGGATAAGTATAAGATTAAAACGTTTGTTGAAACAGGAACTTATCGAGGAATAAATGCTAGATTACATAGTAACAATTTTGAAAGAGTAATGACTTGTGAAAAATCAAAGAAGTATTGTGAAATTGCCAAAGAAAGATTAAAACATTGCTTGAATGTAATTCTCTTAAAAGAAGATAGTCCAAGTTTTTTGAAAAGATTCAACAGTGAAAGGAGAATATTTTATTTAGATGCACATTTCTATGATCCAAAAGCAAAGAACAAATTTGTAGTATTAAAAGAATTAAAATCTTTAACAAAACAAAAAAATAGTATAATAATAATTCATGACTTTGATAATGGTTTGGGTCACATAACTTATGATGGCCAACCACTTGATTTTGAATTACTAAAAAAAGACTTATTAAACATAAATAAATTCCATTTCTATACGAATGAATTGTCTTCTTGTGATATTGTAACACCAATGATCAGAGATATAGAATCAACAGGTTTAGAAGTAGACAGAGAAACAATTGACAACCTAGAATATGCTTGGACAAAGCCAGAAAAAACATACAGAGGAATACTTTATTGTTTACCAAGTAAATTGTCTTCGATAGAAATGAATAATTTGGGATTAAAATCATGGAGTTAAAATTAAAAGGTAAGAAAGCCCTAGTTACCGGGGCGAGTCGTGGAATTGGTCTGGCTATCAAACAAGCACTTGAGGTGGAAGGAGTTGAAGTTATTTCTTGGAGTCGGAGTGAAGGAGTTGATTTGATGAAGAAAGTTCCTAAAATATTTGACGCTGACTTTGTGATACATAATGTTGGTGGAGGTGGAACTTGGGATCACAAAGAATACGAACAAATAATGAAGAAGAATTATGGGATCTTAGCAGATTTAATTATAAATATGGGTTATAGTGTCACGAGAGTTATTTGTATAAGTTCGATACATGGAAAAGAGGCAGGAGTTAATCAAGCATTCACAGCAGCAAAAGCAGCT